>Ga0209208_10000468_pt1 | contig 52259 bp, 36 predicted proteins | sample S1TSphfallax_3_FD_187694 | JGI IMG/M metagenome (GOLD analysis project Ga0209208, IMG submission 187694) | Host-associated microbial communities from peat moss isolated from Minnesota, USA - S1T2_Fd - Sphagnum fallax MG (SPAdes) (version 2) | ecosystem: Host-associated > Plants > Peat moss >... | reverse complement strand
GGGGGGGTGGGGGAGAAGGTTGGGGGAATAAGGAATTTTTTGGTCTGTTGAAGAAGGATATGTGTACTTTTGGAACAATTGTTTGGTTTGGTGAGGATACTTATGTATATTCCGGTTTTATATTTATAAAACTTCCTTCATGTTGTTGGCAAAGGGTATGTGTATAAAATGACCTAGCAGAATGTCTGTTGTGAAAGAAAATTGTTCAAAATCAACCAAATGAAGTAAGATATTGTCTCGTTTGTTATCAAGCTGGGTTAGGGTGTGTTTTGCTTGAAATCAAGTTGGGAATTGGTAAAGGGCGCATACCCTAGAGTTCATTATATGCTGGATTGACTTCACCACACCTGGAGCTTCAGACCTGGAGCTTCAGGACACAAAAATATGCGACAAAGTCTTGTAGCAGATGAGACCATATTCAACTCTAAAAATGAGAACTGAATACTACCATTCTCACACCTCCAAACCTAAAAAGTAATAATTCAAAAATTTGGAGATTCAAAAAGTCAAGCATTTTTCAAATATTCATGAAATATTGCCTACAATACATCAAGCTTTTAAGAGTTCAAACCACCCTCTTCAACTCCAAAAACCTAATAGGGAATCACATGACCCCACAAGGTTAAATTAGAGGTGCCACCCAATATGGTATTATCATGAAGTTGTGAAACTACAGACGATAAGGTGAATAAGATAAGATGATACATTGTATGATGTGTGTTGCCAAATTATTCAACATGCTTTCAATTTGTGATTTTGTCACGAGTTTCCTTTCCATCACCCACAAGTGGTCACAAAGCTATTTTGTGCAACAAAGCAAATTTGCGGGCCACCTCTACAAGGTACCCATCAAAACACAGACCCATCCTGCTGCTACAGGATGGGACACCAGGTCACAGCAATAGGATCACCGCTCCATGATTCACACAAAAAGTTGAAGCTGCCCAGGGCCAGACCGGGGCATTCTTTCATTTCACTTGCCTTTAACTTTCCCCATACTACAAACAAAATGGTACATGAGAAAACATTCCACAACCACTTTGAAGCACAATTTTTTTCTCTAGTACACCACCAATTTCCCCTTCTTGAAACACAATTTGAACTTACTAAACATAAGCAAGCCCGTTAATGAAACTAACCTAAACTTCTACAACTATTCCAGAAGATGGGTTCATAAAAACATCCCATTACTACTGCACAAGCAAGGTACCCTTGAGAGGAGCAACTTTCTTTTCATTTTTTTGATATCAAATATTTGGTGAAATTTATGAGAAAAGAAAAAATAGCCGAATTTGCACTGGAAAAAAAATCCACAACTTTCCCAATTTCTTTGTGGAAAAAAGAAACGCTGCTTTAGAGATGCTGAAGAAACCATGCTCACCTAGAGGCCAAGGGCTTTTCTTCTTCCTTCACTAGCCTTCTTCTTTAACATCTATTACCTTGAGGAAAAAGGAAAAGACCTAAAAAAAATGTACAAAAAAAGTGGAACATTATTCCACATATGGAATCTATGTACCTATGTATTTTGCATCATTTTACACACGCTTTACTGCCAAAAATATTTGAGAGAAGATTTTTTATAAACTAGGAGAAAAAAAAAGGTACCAAAAAGGCTTGATCTGTATCAACCTTGTGTAATGGGACAGCTTAGACCATAATCATACTGAAGTGATCACAGATGTACCATTACTGTGTAAATATGATGGTGCATTAGAGTCTAGACCCCTTCATTGAACTTAGACAGTAGTATCCTATTCCAATCGTTTCTTTTGTAAAGTGCACCAGTAAACCAGCCCTCACCATTCAGCCTGAAGGGGAAACTCTCTGGTTTTTCAGTAGCTCCAATGCTCTCCATTAGATACTGTAGCTCACCTGAATTTAACTACTCTGTTTGTATTGGCACCTTACACTTGGAAGTCAGTTTTTTTTGTGTCTAAGTTTCCAAACACAATTTTCAAAATGCTCATGTGCAAAATTTCAGAGAATCTTGCCCCTTACTGTACCCCATAACCCCCTAAATATTTGTGGAATTTTAAAATGGGTGTGGGGGTTTGTGCAGGGGTTTTCTGTAAGAACTCCCAAATGGTCTCTGTTGATCAATGCAGTAATTTTCCAATCTTCCTGAATTTGCATTGGTGTCACTCCAGCTTGCATGCTCCTTGGTTTTGGGCGCACCCTCTAAATACCTGGAAGTAATGGTGGAAGTGGGTTTCATTAGTTATTTGGGGTTTATAAACTTGTTGGGACTCTCAGGATTTTAATAGTATAATGCTACCTATTGGGGGTGTTGTCATTAAGTTCAATTTTGGATACAGCATGATAACATAATAATGAGAGCCATATGTTCAGAGCCCTGATGGGTGATTAACAGGGATAATACAAGTTATAGGTGAGCTTAGCATTCATATATACTCACTGCTAATGATTTGGATTGCACCTTTGAGCAGGCCCATTGGGTTGAGTATGCAACTATGATAGCTTTTTCAAATAGCTTTGCAATTATGTGGATGAATTATTTGGCAACTATATGATATCATTTTCTAATGCTTCATACCAATGATGAAGCTGTCAAGTATAAAAACTCAAGTAATTTTTGCTACTGCTGTTATTGTTACTGGCTCATTTAACTTTATATTACTGTTGCAAATGTTTGTATCCTGATGCAGGCAATTGGCTATGAACAAAGTCTTTTTTTTCTTTCAACTTGATGCTATAATTTTTCCAAAAAAAGAGAATTTATTCTAATTTTTGATGTGAAAAAAATCCAGAAGTTTCCCAAGTTTTTTTTGTTGAAACAGGGACAAAATTTCTCAATTAAAAAAAAATCACTGGGTAGGACTAGTAAAACACCCACCTATAAAACTGCACCTACTGGATGAACAATCAGTCAGCAGATAATTTAGAACTGGCATGCTAAAAATTCCCCAAACCAAATAAGCCAAAAGAACATGCATACTAGAAAAGTGCCGTTTTAGGCCTTTTTCTCCACAGCTATTTTTGAGGTTGGAATTTCTAAATCAAGACAATCCAGACACACTACATTCCATGGAGGACACCTTAGGCATGAAGTTCAGGCAGGCCACGCCCATTACATGAATCCCATTGGGCTTAAGCCACACAGACATTTCAGCAGTCATGTGTTCCCATGGGATAAAATCTAATTTTCAGATCTAGTGTGATATTTCAAATTTGGCATGACTTTTTATATTGTGTGACTCCGCACAAATTCTAGGGCAGCACTTGGAAGATACCTTGAACCAGGTAACCCCATTAGCCATTGTATAAGGGTCCAAAACCTGGTGAAACATGTTTAAATTATCTGTAAAGTCCCTTGGTTAGGTGGTGAGATCGGTTAGTTATGACATAATAGGGGACCAAATGTGTAACAGGATATGAAAATTCAAAAGGAAATTTTACAAAATGTGCTCTCTTTATTTTCAATGGGCTGAAGCCTAGTTGAAGCACCTCCAATTTTCACTTATTCAGATATTTCTAAACTTTATCAAAATATTACAAAATCACGTGTTACTTAAGATAATCTGCATATTTTCAAAGTCTGTTAAGCTTTTGCCTGGTTCGAAGAGCTCCTTCTGCTTTGGCACACACTTGTGCCTCTCTCCGGCACAATATTAACTCTAATTAAGTGTAATGAGTTAGTGCACGAATGATTCCTTCATGTGCATAGGTTTCAAATCTGCCTTTTCCATCCCTCCATGGATTAACAGACAGCATTTGCTCATCTGTTCTTTAAGAAGAATGCATACTAAGGAAGTTGAAGGATGGCTTAAGTACAAGACTCCCATCTCCTAATTCCTGGGGGATCTTAAATTACTGTAACTAACCCATACTCTTTGCAACAATAACTTGGTTATTACCAGCCAAGCACAAGGGACACCGGTGTTGTAGGTGTATGTCCTCATGCCCCAATAAAATGCATAATGTCTATGTTTTGGCTTACTTACTGGCACTTATAATTAAAGGGTTCATTAATTTGTTGATGATGATTAAATTGTGGCTTTCCCAACATGTATGACTAAAGAGTTTTAGAGATCCTGCCTTTGTAAGCTCCACTCAAGCCTGCAAGAGAGGATATGATGGAGGAAAAAACTTGGGAAGACGTGGAGCAGAAGCCCTAGATCATCATCTTGAAAGTTGTTTTTATTGGGCATGTTGGGCCAAGATGTTGGTGGTGAATTCTTCTATTGGGAATAGTAGGTGAGGATGTTATTGGGGAGTTGTGACCAGGTTTTTTTCTTTTCTTTTCAATTTGAGTTATAAAAGATTTCGTGAAAATTTCCAGAACAATTAGAAAAATTGGTCAAATTTGCATTTGGAAAACCCCAAAAAATGACAAAACATGTCCCCAAAAATAAAAACTGGTTGTCACTTCAGGTTTTGTTTTATGAGGCTGGTATAGGTTAGACATGCAATTATTATGCAGGGCTGAAAGTTGTAAGAAATTTGTGGGCAAGCTTACAATTCAAATGAATTAGGTTTGGCCAACCTGTCTTATGGAAATTCTTGCAGTGCTTTAGTGATAATGCACGGCCATAGTGTGGTGCAAAGTGCAAATTCATACGAGGCCCGGAAATTTGGAGCTTTGCTAAGTGTGGAACATGGGGGTAGTAATGGATATCAATGGGGCCTGGGCCTGGCCCATGAGGAAATTTCTTCAGGCTGAAACTTTGAAGTTGATGTGGGTCCATTTCGGCTGTGCATGATGTTAATAGTGCTGTTACTTACATCCTTTGTTGAGAGCTTGTACAACAATCAGACCGACCTTTGAGTACTTATGTACTTACTTACTTGCAGTAATTCTGTATTATTGAGTTTTCTTCAATGTCACCTACAATTAGGTACATCCAATCAGAGAGGCAACTAAGTTACTAACCAATTCCAAAGCTCCACTGAACAAGCTTGAAAAACTTTGAGCAGTTAATTTGAATTAAAAAAATTGTAGTAACTGGCCACAGATGCAATATGCAGCTAAACAAGTCACTTATGGATGATAATGCTTCCACCTAATAAGCCCAAACTTGCAAGTAATTGGTGTCTTTCTTTGCAATGGATTTTTTCATTTGTTTCCCAAAAAAAAAACTGGCAAGTAATACATCCGCAAGTGGTTTATGAGGCAAAATGACTATGAATTATGTGGTCATCCAGAGACCATTACTTGCAAGAAGCAAGGTGGCCATTCCATGAAGGACTTGCAATTTGCTGGCCATTTCGAAATGCACTAACCAGGCATGGAATGCCAATTCACTAGCTAACACAAGGTGAGAGACAGCAAATTTGTACTAATATAGATTTTTTACATTATGAACCTTAGTGCAACTGGTGGTTTTTTTTATAATTTTGGATTAGCTCCTAACAATTCATTTCAATAAACCATTTTTACACAGTCTCAAAACAACCCTTCCATTTGGGGGGGCGGGGATTAAATAATAAGGTGAGGATATGAAAAACACCAAAAGACCCATCTTCTAAAGTGCCCTTCCACACCGGGGAAGGAGAAATTGCAGCTGCTTGATTGCAGGAGGGGAGTGTGCACACCAGCAGCACTCAAAGACCTACCCTACAATGGATATGCAGAGTTGAATTTTACAAAAAATAAATAAAATTTATCTTTAAAAACCCCAAAAAAACATTCCATATTCCGTTGTGATGATTAGGAATAGAAGAAACGTTCCGTTTGGACACTAATTGGAATGTACTTTTGAAGGCCCTTTGTCTTTTCTCCAAGAAAACACAATCCATCAACCTAAAAATTGTGAACGAAATTGTGCCCACAATTCATGCCCACCCCTGCCATTAGCCTAGGCCCTAGACAGAGAAAGAAGAAGAAAGAATCCAGATGAAGAAGGAGAAGACACCACAAGTACTCTTCTTGAGTCTTAGAAGAAGAAGAAGAAGAAGCAAAGAAAGGACAGCCTGTTTATGTTTCTTTCTTTTCAGGCTATCTTCTTTCGAGAAACTGCACATGAAGGACGAAAGAAGGAAGGTTCAGAAGCAAAGGACAAAAAAAATTGGGTGAAGGAACAAGTAAGTCCTTGTGGAGGTAGCTTGTACCTAGTACCTACCCCCTACGCAATAAAGACAAGTGCAAACAAAGTACGTAGATACTAGATACGTAGCTACCTACCTAAGCAATGTTGGGAAAAGGTCCCCGTTAATCTCTTAACGGTATCGTTAGAACGGAACTGGGTGGGCATTAAAGGACACCAATAAGAGAGGGGAGTGCGGGAGAGGTGAGGTGAAGGGAAGGCAACGCAAGGCAAGGCAAAGGAAGTGCGGGTAGGAAATGGAATTGGGGGTTAGGGGGGGGGTCCTTGGAAGAAGGTAGCCCCCAATAATACTCTCATAATTCACATGTCCTTTCACTCTTGTACTAGCTTCTCTTCTCCACTTTGGGACAAGAACTAACATTCTGAAGGCCCTTTGAAGGTGGGAGATGATCATGCTCTTTCAATTGTACACAAAGCCCATGTGACCCACTAATATAACTATATTATTATCTTTGCCCCTGCCAAGCCCAATATATTAAGCTTCCTTCCATCAGGCTAGCTTCTTTCGCAGCTCTTTTCCCATGTTTGGGAATGGAATCCCTTTTGTTTCAGTATAGAACCTTGAGAATTTTTCTAGGGTACATGGCAGGTGCCTTACCCCCAATAAAATTTCTGGCTCAACCTAGGATGGTACCTTACACTTAAGGTTCCTCAAAGGTTTTGTTTTTTTTGTTTTTGGGAGGCATCTTACATGGAAGGTGCTTCATCTCCTCCCAAATAAAATCAAAACCATCCATGTTAAAAGCAAAGTGCTACCGGCTCTTTGCACCAGGAAGGACCTCAAATGGACCTATTCTCAGAATTCGAGTCCCATGCTAGGCTCCCACCTTATGCTAGTCTCTGATTCCAAGAACAGCCCCCCACCCCCTTCTGGGTCCTTACCCTACACTTAAATCTATTTGCCTCTTCTTGCTTTCTTTCTTTCTTTCTTTCTTTCTTACTCCTAGCACATCATGTTGTTTCTAAAAGCATGAATGCAGTTTGTGTTCACTGTTTTGACACACATCAACCCCGATTTTGCATTGTAAAAAGTTGATGATAATCATATGTGCTAACTATTATTTTCTTAGGTCTTTTTTTTGGCTTCAAGTGTGCTTTTGACAAGCTTTAAAGTATCACTCTCATTCCCATGCAGATAATGGTGTATAATACAAGTGAGTGCCTTTCCCTCTTACTACAAATCACAGCATGTGCTCACATGTAAAGTGCAGTATTTTGGTATTTAAATCCTAGATGCTCTAACTTTAGTTCCCTCTTGGTTTGAAGAAGTTTGCTTTTGAGAGAAAGGGGGACGAGGGGATAACAAAAAAAATTGGACAATTATAGGGAGAGAAGACGGATTCATTGACGAATCCACTCTGATGTTTTTGCTGGTCAAAACATGTGTGCCCAAATGAAACTAGGATTGCAATTTATACGACCTCAATGTCTTGCAACCACTGATTGAGATTAATTTGGTATTTGGAAAAAAGGAAGAAAATTTGTTAAGAAAAAGTGAAATACCCGTGGGTTTGATTGTGATCAAATGTGAGTTTCTTCATTCATAAGACATGTTTAGGACTCAGCAAAGAAGAAGGCCAATAGTGACTTTAAAGGGATTACATGTTCAAGAAGTTTCGGGTTGTCCCCACCCCCTCCCCCTTCTTACTTTGAGAAACCATGTGGACACTTGGATTGTGCTATAAATTTCTGGCTACAAAGAGACAAGGAACATGAGGTGTTTGTGGGTAATCATATGCCTTTTTTGTTTTTGTACTCTGCTACCACTTAGAAAAATTCAAGGGCTCTTTCTCAAGAAGAAGAATCAGATTGGCTCCTCTTTTTGTAGTTGTGCACAAGCTGTTTAAGCAAAAAAAAAGAAAAAAAAGCAAGGAGTTATGTTACACGGTCCACTAAGTGTTTGTTGTTTTGTTTTATTTTCACATTTTTAAAACTTGAAAGGTATATTTTGGTAGAGGCCAGGGGGCAGACCCTCCAATAATCCCATAAGACCCAATGGTGTCCTCATCCTCTTTCATAAGGGTCATTTTCATTATTAAATCAAGAGTAGAAGGTGAAAAAAAAATGTTATTTAAGAGGCACAGATGTGCACGAGGGCATCATTGAAGGCACCCATGTAGTCCAGCATGAAGGAATTTTATTTTATTTTACTCTGTGCCCAGTGCCCAATCCAACTGCCCTTTTCATTACGTGTGTTAGCCTACCACATAATGATCTTTCCCATTTACTACCTAGCCTGTTACAATGCCCTTCTCTTTTCTATTGTCTTTCATCTTCCCAGATCTCTGTTGCTGTAAGCAGCAGCTACTCATGACTTTGTCAGTTGATACCTGCATGTTTACTGCTGATAAGTAATCCTCATGCTCCTCCATCCCTATAGATTCTTTCATTTGATCACCACTGCCTGCCTTTGTTAGGCCCTGCCCCAGTGTTTCTTTTTACTAAATTTTGTTTTTAGCCAAAGTGGTGGTAATCAACCTTTAGAAGATTTAGCCAAACATGGCTGTAAACCAGATATGAAGTACAAAAGTTTAATCATCCCCATATTTTCTTTGGCTACCATACTCAAAACCAAATACAGAAATTTGATGATTCTTACTAATTTTTTCCCCTCACATTTGGTGATTAAAAACCTCCAAAATCACTTCATTTTCAAAGTTGGGCAAATTTTCACCAATGAAAAATAAGGCTGCCCTGTTGCCATTAGGGGAGGGACTATTGCATCCAGTTAGGCTTTACTTTAAATCGTTTGGAATCCAGCTTCGTTTGGAACTCCCATCCAATTTGACTCACAAACATGCTGCTGCTGCTGGACCTGCTCTTAGTACGTCATCTGCAGCTGGATGTGCACTCCAAACAAACGAGTATCCACACCACAACTTTTGTGTGTAATTGTTGCTTGGCAAAATTCAATCTTTCATTTCCATAGGTAATACATAAGTGCTCAGAATCTACAATTTTGATCATTTTTTTACTTTCTGTTGGAGGCCCTAGAGAAGAACATGTATGTGTTTTCATTTGTACAGATCTGAAGCCCAATGTGTCTATCGTATAAGGCAGGCAGGGCCTTGTCGGCAGCATGAATACAGCAGGTTCACCATTTTTTGACTCTGGTAGATTCGGAACTTAGAAGAGACATGATAATGCAATGAGTGAACATGATTGCTCAGCACAGTGATCTTATTGAACTTGTTGTTATAAGGTACAGCAAGAAAGGAGTCAGACCCTTTCCATCCTAACTACATTGATTCCCTTCACTCTCTCTTTCATTTAAGGGTGCATGACTCTAGTGCAACATAAACTATTGTTCACTTGCACCATCTACCTATTTGAATGTGGTGCCCGGCTTGAACTTTTTAGTTGACCCTCTCTTTCAATTGCAAATAATAGTAAGAAAATTCATTACTTTTTATTTATTCAATTTGGACCAAGGCTATAAGAAATTCTACGTAATCCAACCCATCAGGCTAAATAAAAAAAGACCCGTGCTAGAATTTTGGGTTTGATAGCATGTTTCTAAAGACCAGCCTAGTTTTGCAGCCAATGCCAACGCCCACTACGGACTAGAGGCCAGCAAGTTCTATGTCATGGAATTCCGCCCAATCTGGACAATTTTTTTGCTGCCCTTTTTGATTGTTGAACCCTTTTTTTCCATTGACCTGGAGTAAAAGGTGCACCTTATTCTAAGGTCCAAGGATCAAAATTTGTCCAAAGGAACTGCAATGCAACGTCACACAACCAGAGGGGATGGGGGATGTACAGATCAGTTAGTGGGCAAATGCCAAGTTGCAAACAAAAGAATTGCTGATAGCTGGTCGAGTTGTACACAAACTGTCAGTTGCAAATTGATATCTTTCTCCCCAACCCATTGGGTTAAAGTCCTAATGTTACTCAGGATATCCAAACTGGTGTTGTGAATTCAACAGACAACCACTTGCAAGGTGGCCACAAGTTGAAATAAATTGGAATATAACTATTGGAGATACCAAAGGCGAGTACATTGACATTCACACTCAAAAGAAATCTTCTCCAATAAAAGAGGAGAAAGTTCAATTGTGGTATGAAAGCACTTGTTATTTTCAATTTAGGTGACTCAGGGCAACAATGGTGGTCATTTTTTTGGGGTAAAAATGTTTTGAAGACAAGTGTAGAAATTAGGTGTTGCTGGTGGAAATTGTGGGACAAGAGTTTGTGCTTGGAGGTTAAATGTGTGAAATTCAGATTGCCACCCTTGATCTAAAAGGACCCAATATATTTGTAACCAATTTAAAGCTTGCACATTTCATTAGAAAGACAACTTGGAATTGTCTTGTGGCAAAGGGTTTGCAGATCACACAAATCATTTGGACATGTCAATGGTTTATTTAAACATCTTTGATGACGAGTCAAAGCAATTCAAGTTGAATGTGTGATTATATCAAATTGTACAAACCAAACAAGAGGGTTGTTCTTGTGTGTTACTCCATTTCAAGTCTATTTCATTTCATAAATTAACCACAAGTTTACACAAACTTATATGACTCATCACAGCCTAGACTTTTGAGATGGGTGATCATCATTCTCTTCCCTATAAAACATGTTGTAACTCTTTGCCATGCCTACACCAAAATGACAAAAAATTGCGAGCCCTACAATTGAGAGCCTAGTTGATTTTGTCAAGTTATGCTTTTCAAATTTTCAAGAGCTCAATAAATTTTTGAAAATATATTCAAATATAAGAATCTAAGGGTTTATTTTATAGCCCTTAAAAAAGGTTTTCAAATGGTGTATCAAACTCTTCAATTGAACATGATTTGGTTTCATTTAAATAACAATTTGAAATTTCACTTTCAACCTTTCAAATGATCATTTTACTCAATGTGTTATAAATTTATTTTTTTTAAAATGTGAGGTGGTCACTCTCTTGCATTGGGTAACAAGATCTTTCCAACAAATTAAAGATCAATTAATTTGAAAGAGATTTGATTCTCCAAATTGCCTTGTGAACATTTGAAACTTCTTAAGAATTCCAATTCTCAAAATGAGAATTCAACTTGAGAGTTCTAAAAATGTTTCCCTTTGATTCCCACACATTTCATCTTCATTATGTAAAATTTTCGCCCTTCTTTACACTCCTTCCAAGTTTTAACCTATTGCTTAAATTATTTTAAATTGTAATCTTTCAGCTTTTTTTCATATCAAGAAGAATATTTCATTACCCATCCTAAAAGTTGGTCATACACCCAAGTTAACCTTTGCAAAATCATAATAAGATACATTTATAAATCAATTAACTAAGATTGCACCCTAAGAATCTTAACAAGGAATCTTGAAATTGTACTAACAAACTAATGTGGTAACTCATGATTAGTTTTTTAAATGTTTAAGTAGCATTTAAATAGTGTTAAAGCAATTTTGAAACAATAAATTTAACAAAAATTACAAATTGTCAAAAATGGTTTTGGATATTTTATACTTTTGGATTATTTTAATATTTATCCACATGTTACACTAATATATTAGAAAATTGTGACATAAAATTATTGATTATTTATTAGATTTTAAAATGCAACATGATTTTGTAAGTTTGCCATTCTTTACATTTCTTGATAAACCTTAATTCATGGATGAAGAACCATGGGTATATTTCTATGTATACAATATAACAAAATTCGTTTTGTCAATTCAAATTACATTAGTATTTAATTTCATTAATGATACAAATAATTTTATGTTTAAAATCTAAAATAGGCCCACCTCAAAACACTTGTCACATTCCATTTGCAAATGATTATTTATGAAAATGTCAATTTACCACATACTTATGATCAAGACTATAAAAAAACCCCATTTATGATATGAAAATTATCAAACTTTTCAAATGGTTCACAAATTTGGTTTAAATGATATGAAATGACATGTGAAATAAATACTATAAATATCATGAAAATTTAAAATCATTTCAATCAATTTTGGAATATATTTTCATTTTTTAGTATGTCATTACATGTATTTTTTCCATGCAAATATACTCCAAGCCACCATAATATAAAGAGAAAATGATTTTTTTTGGGTTATGCTTTACTATAGTATACAAAAACATTGTAAAAATCTTTTGTAGTTTTGACATGGTTTAGGTTTTTAAATGACCACCTAGAAAAATAGTACAATGTGACACAACAAAGGGGGCCACTATAGTGTGCTTTCACCCTGAATGTGAATTGGTACCCAAATTGTGGTGCCAACCTTTAATGCACAAAGTGCAAATGAAACCTTGAACACTTTTAAGGTGAAGGCAAGATGTCAAGTTTATGTTTCCCAATCATTCACATTGGCAAATTGTGTTATTTTTGTATGGTTTGAAAGGAAGGCAAAATAAATTGCATTTTCAATGTTTGGCAAATGTTGGGCCACAAATGTTTATTCCATGTTTCTTTAGGAGTTTTTTCAAAAGTTTTTTAATACTTGCAACTATTGTCTTGCAACAACTACTTGAATCTATTATGATCTCGTTGGTTTACTTTTGCCCAAAATCTCTCCACATTCATACAATTAATTTTTCTATATTGAATACACTCCCAAAAACATTTTTGAAGATTGTTCATCCCCAATCTCTTTATCCATAATGCAAATGTCCAAAGGTTTGGGCTCCTTGTATTTAGCTCCCTAAGACTCTTACATTATAACATCTTTTCTTTAAAGGGGTCCTACATGTAGAGGAGACTTGAACGTGGAAGCTTTTAAATCAACTTGCTCTTGTTTCCAACAATCTTCAAGTGCTTCATTAATGGCCCCCATTCCTAGATGAAGAATGTTGTCAATGTTCAACAACATCCCACCAACTTTTCCATTTGAATTGTTTGACAAGCCATGCATTTTGCAAGTTCATGGATGTTGCTTCAAGTTTTGGGAAGATTTCATGAAGTGTTTGATAGTTAGTAATGGGTTGTTGGTTATTCAAAAGGTATTTTCTTTCCATGGAGGGTTGTTTCATATTATGGTGCATCTACAAATGCTTTCATGAATTAGATTAGAAGGTCTTTGAGTAGAAAGGTAGGTCAATTGTTTATAATAAGAATTGGTTTTGGGTGCTTATGGGGGTTATGTAAAGCAACTTTAGGAGCTATCTTTAGGGGATTAGATTTGGAATTATGAACCTTTAAATTTATTTGAGTTTTTGTTTGTTGGGTAATGGTATCCAACTTATTGTCCATATTAGGTAGGGTTTTGGATGATCAAATGGCACTATCAAAGAATTAATAATAATAATTTATTGCTATCAAAGATGGAATTTTTTGGGGGCAAGGGAAGAAAATCTTTCTCAATGGACAAAATATACACTTTTAAAAAACATGTACACAAGAATCTTAGTATCTTGTGCATGCATGTTCAACCTAAACACAATGTATAGATTCAAATTCAAAAAATGACAAGACAACTCTATGAATGTTATTGCAAATGAACAAAAATACAAAAGATTCAAACTCGCCTCCTTAAATAGGCTAGGTGGTTCTTGCTAATAACTAAAATAGTTACGTAACATTAATTCAAATATGAAGCACTAACTAGTAAGCAAAGTAGTTACTTAACTAAGTAGGAACTAATATATTAATTAATGAGTAGTTAATTAAACTTATCCAAATTCTAACTTCATACACACAAAAATCAAATCTATACTTAATACATGGTAACATCTATTAACAAGATAAGTACACATTCTAACTTAACATTTAAAAAGGTCAAATATATATATATATATATATAATACATTAACACATTATTAACAAAATAACTACACATTAATACTTATGGGTGAAAATTTCCTTGGGTGGTACCACTAAAAAACACCTTGCCAAAATCACAGGAAAATTATGCCCAATTTTTAAAATGAAATTCCATTTCCTTACACCTTGGTTTATTTGATTGGACTAGGTGGACTATGTTTTCCCCACCTATGCACACCCTCATGGAAAATAATGAACATCTAAAAACCTATAATATGCATTAACATTTTGATTTCTGAACCATTCATGACCCAATTCTTGATTTTTTTTCTTTTAAGTATCTTTACATTTAAAAAAAAAAAAATTAGTTAGTACATGCACAAGGGAATGATCCAAACTAATCAATAAAATAGCAAAAGGTGAAAATAATTATCATTTATGTTTTTAACATCAATGGCCCTTTAGGACTTCACAATCTTGATTTCAAAAGTTCATAACTAAATGAAAATTGATGGAAACAATTAACGATAAAAGACATCAAGTAGGTTGGCATTTGAAATATTCTAAAAATATAACATCCAAGAAAAATTCCCAAAAATAGATTCCTTTCATGTTCCTAATAAAAAAAATCCCCCGTTTTACAATCCTGAAACTTTTTCCTTATGCATTCAGTTTCCACATCAAAACAAAATTTTATGTAAATTTAATTAAATTTTTTAATTATGCATTACCTAAGTAACCTTTTGATAAATTATTTGGAATGAAATTGTTTTTTTTGTGAGCCCTATGTTGCCATAAAGTTGGATGAGTTTCAGAAATTTGGGGTGTGATGTTTATTTTTTCTCGTCCACATAACTTCCTTCCTTCCATCTCCATTCATAATAAATTCACTCCCATCTCCTCATCTTTGATAGCAACGATCACATTTGTAAAACAACCCAAAAAACCAAAAAACATCAAACATGCAAAACAAATTGTTGTCTTTGTGGTGTTTCCATAAATGAATTTTCCATCTTTAGGAAGAGGACAAGTTTTGAGTGCACCTCCTTTCCTAAGAGCAATAGAAAATTGATTTTGTATTCCCAAACCCTAAACCAATTTGGTTCACATTAGGTCATGAGCCATTCATTCTACATATGCAAGTTTCTATTCACACCATTTTCGGCTACAATGGAACAATGAAAGCAAAAAATAGTACTAGTACTGCAAATAATTTGCTTTCAACAACATAAGAGCTTAAGGCACCAAAGTCTCCCACCAAACAACACATTCTTTACAACTTAAAAGTTAGATCCCAATGTTTCCTTTGCACATTTGTTGGAAGCAAATGTTGTTCTTCTTCGACAACAATGACGCATCCCTTACCAAACACACCATGTCGATTGGCAAAAACTTGGAGCCCCTTTTTGCTTATAAAACATAATGGAAGGTAATCAAGGCCAAAGATTGTTAACCTTGTAGGTGTCAAATTATAGTTATTAACATGTATTAAACATATTTTTGACCTTTATAAAGGCAAACTTATCCTTGAGTGGTACGTAATGGAGGAGGAAACATTGGCAATGGGGGTTTGGCATTCTAGAAGCTAAATTCTTAATGAATAATTGTTGTGGAGGGTTTGTTGTGGAGTTTTGAAGGATGTTGATCTTGGACTTAAAGACAAATTCTTTTTTTTTTTCATTGTGTTTAACAATCGTAAACAAATTTAAAGTTGAGTAAAGATTGGCACTGTGGGACACAATGAGAATGTGAAGCATTGGAACTTAGTGGGTACATTTGATTGGGAATGTGAAATTACACAAAAAGAAATCTTGTCCATTCCAACCATTAATTTGCAACTATTATGTAATTAGTGTTCAATCTAACTCACTTTTAAATTACATATGGAATAGTTTTTATCTCATAGTTGCAAATATTGCTAGTTTCAAATGTGATTATGATATGTATGGATATAGTTTGTAGTTATAAATGCAACTTCCATTTGTGATTGTTGTGTTTTTCAATGGAAACGTAGATGAAAAATCAACATGTGTCATCCATTATATATATATTCCATTGATGGATGAAAACTAAGTAATTTTTACAACTATTTTAATATTTAATGCCATGTATGTACTCATATGACTAAATGACATTTGGCATATAAAGTTCGTTATTTTCATAGCCTATCAAAATATATAAATTCTAAGGTGTATTTGATGGTGGTAATTGTTTTCCATATCCATATAACTACAAAACTATGTTGGCTGCTTTTTAATAATTTCAATAGATAAAATTTTACCACAAATTTTTTTAAAAATGCCAAATTGAACTATACATGGTTCAAATAGGTAGAAAAAATATATAAAAAGGTGTTTGATTTTTATTACTTTCGTATTTAATATTTATGTTTTTATAGAATTTAATTTTCGTTATTAATATGTACATGTGTTTTTTAATTTTTTAATTTTTCATGTTGTCATGCATGAAGTGTTTAAAATTCTACCACATATTGTAGTGACACATAAAAGACATATAAATTCAATGTGCCGCCACAAATTGAGAATGCATTCAAAAACTTGCTAAAAATGGTTAGAATACAAACTCTACAAACCAATTATTTTATTACAATCAATGAAAGAAACATTTAACAATGATGAAATGAATCTTTTAAGGCCATATTGGAATTCAAATAGAAGCTACTAGTGTTTGCATTATTGATTCAATTGTAACCAACATCTACATCAATCCATGTCATCCATCCCTAAGCTACCACGCAAGGCTTGAGCAACTAAAAGTGTTTCTTCTCTATTCAATTCTATTGCACCTAACAATGTGCTATTTGTTTTCCAAATCTAGAAATTCCAATGAACTTTGAACCCAAACATAACACCACATATGTCAATGTAGTCATCATATGTGTTTGCAACAATTTGTTGACTTATGGGCTCTTTATGAAGGACAAACTTCCACCAATGACCATAGTGTCTTGGGGTCACTCCAAAAGAACACTGCTGAACTTGTTTAGGGAAAAAAAGGTTCATCAAATTCATCCAACACATGTCAAAATTTTGCAAGCAAAAAGTTAGCATCATCACATTTGTAGGTGGGTTTGCCTCTATTGTGAGTCCCATTCTTCACCCAACTACAACAAAATAACACAATGGGTGAAGACATGGGACCATAATCCAATTGCAAAATTTGCTTCAAGATCTCAACATATTGGATCATTCCAAGCACATCATCTTCATTCCTTATGATTGCTAGAAAAAAAAATGCAACATTATAATCATACGTAATTAACAAACTAAACTATTCATTATTCAACTTGGAAATGATTATCATATACCTTCATTTTCCTATATGTCAACGTTGTGAAACTTGGCAAAATTGAAAGGTGGATTAAATCTTCATCAATAGGTGAAGTTTTATAAACTTGACAAGTTCATATGGTTTCCCTCACCCACTTAGCCATCTGATCAATCTCCTATATATATGATGGGTTAGTTGCATATATTAAGGTCAAATAACCAAATGCATTCAAAGTCAACTCCCCCATTTTCAATTTGTGCCTTCTCATCCATATATTTCATATAATAATTAAAAAATAAAAATGAATTTAGTGTGTGGCATAAATTAATCTATACCTACTACCCATGAAGTTAAAAACTTTATTTTAATAAAAAAATATGTTTGGCAACACACAACCCTCAAACATAATAATGCATATGGAATTAGGGTTTCAACAAATTGCACATTGATACACACATTAATTGATGTGAATTTGTGACTATAAATAGTTTTCTTTTTAATGCAACAAATAATGCAATACATTTCATGTGAATCAAAGATGTATGGGATTTTTAAATGATTATCTAGTTGGAAAACCCAAAAAAAAAAACCTAATTTGGCATGGCGGAAACTAAAATAGATCACCCATAAGTTTTATTTAATGCACCTAGATGTTTAAAGCAAGTAGAAAACACATAACAATTTGATGAAATCAGGCCTATTCATTTTAAGTAAAACTTCCAATTGTTCTGGAATGAAAAGAATTGTAGTTGGTTGCTCCTTTTCATTTTCATGATCATTGCGGTTGTCATGGTCTTCTTGTTTTTCAAAATCCTCTTTTTCCTCTTCCCTAATGATCTCAAATGGAACATCTAGGTTTCGGGTGGGTTCTCCCACCATGGTTTCATGTATTAGTTTATGGGTCCTCTTTGGTGCCATTAGAATTCCCAAATAGGTGGATCAAGCTCTACTAGAACTATGATACCATGTGGGCACCCCCACATTCCTTGAAAGATTCAAATGCAAGTTTGAAAGTGAAAACGACAAAAGAAGAATGAGTTGGGGTACGTTCCCTAACTCGCACCACTTCAAAGGTAGAAGGGCGTGTTGGAGCTTTGGGATGGGGATTAGGATGAGTGACAAGCGGGTGAATTATTCACATAGACCTACACAACCCAAACAACAAGTTGGTTAGTGCATGGTTAGAGCACTTTTGGTGCATGGACAAGCCACATGCGTACATGGACTCATAAGACTCACCACAACCTAGACTCGGGGGAGGCCACCACCTTCCCCCTTATAGTATTCTTTGTGATTAACCACAGGGGCTACATTCAAATGTCATTTTGTTTTGGGAGTCTTGAAATTCCCAAAATTGGGATTTCTAGTGCTTTGGAGGGCCATAACTTCTTATGAAAACCTTTGATTGAAATGAGGTCTAAATCAAAGTTGTAGCCCTAGTTGAAAGCTTTCCAATGATATGTGGCATGCAACCTACACACGTGTATTTCAGGGCAAATATAGTGGTTGGTGTCAAATTGACACTTTGACTCTTGACCTTTCATTTGGCCATAACTTGTGTTTTAAGTACTCAAATGGGTCATACAATCCCATTTTAAACATTTACGTTTCAAGAGTTTTCCAATGGTATAATGAACTCTTTAATCCAATGAAATTTGATCCTTGAAATACCTTTTTGAAGATTCATAAGTCCATTGGGATTCCAATTCCCAAAATGGGAATTCACTTGGGAGTGTGTGAGTTCATTCCTTCACATTCTCCTACACTTCCGGGAGTGTGAAATGTGACTCTTGGGTTTCTTTTTCAACCCGCACCTTTGCAAGCCCTCACATTGGTCGTGAGCCCAAGGCTAGGGTTGAAACAACTACCTTATCAACAATTACCATTTCAAATTGGGAAGGTTAATTTATAAACAACATTAAAAAAACTTGAAATTAACGATTGAATGGAACTCACTATATCCATGGGCCTATAATTTCTATATTAATTAGCACATTTCATGTGTAAAATATCATAGAATGGGAGTTAACACAACTTTTGTAGGAACACCTTCCAATACCTCCCCAAATATTTTTTCTTTTGCATACCAAGTTTTCTTAGACACATGTTGAAATTCATGAAAATATTTAATCACAAATGCCAAAGTCTCTTCCAATACCTAATATTCCACCATTGAACCTTTAAGCCATGCCATGGAGCAAACATAGCCCTTCAAAGACTTCATCATCCATTCCATTGGATACATCCAACTATGAGTTAGCCTATAAACATTGAATTCACCTACACCATGCAACAATAAATGCATTGCTACATTAAATAAGGATGGATGAAATGTTTTTCTCTAAAAAGGAGGTGTAATTGTCACATTTTTTCATAAACAATATTAAAAAGGTTCCACACTTTTACACAAACCTATCAAAAAACACGACTAAGCTTCATAATGACCATCCATTGTTCCACTAGCATCAACCCTTTCAAGCACAAAGGAAAAACTTGTTGCATTAACATATGATAATTATGGGACTGCATAGAACCTAATTTTGTATTTGCAACAAGTTTAGCTAATGAAGCCTTACAATGTGTGTGAAGCTTCATGGACCATAATTGTGACAAAAATGTATTTAATCCATCTGCCATAAGGACATATGAAGCACGGGGTTTCAATATTTTGGAGTGGTTTAGGCCATAAATGTTGTCAAATGCCTTCAACTTGCATGTCATGTTGCACCTTGATTATATATTTTTGACCAAATATGGTGCGAACAACATTCTCACATATGTTTTCAACATGCATCACATCCAAAGTGTGCCATATTTGCAAATGCTACCACTTCACTAACAAACAAATCAACATTCAACAAGTCAATTGGTAACACCTATTTTCTTACATTCAATTTTAAGCCAAAAGGAACACCAAAAATTCTTTTTTCTTAAAATGTTACAAGCTAGAAAATGTGGACCCTAATTTTGATATGGCTTTTGTGTAATAGGGTAGCCTAGTCACAAATGTAAGCCCCTTGTATAATAATGAACTACCATGGTCCCATTTTAATTGTAACATAAAGGACATATCACTAATAGAAAAACCCCATATTGCAACTTGTGTTAGGCGACCAAAAGTGTTGTTTGTACTACAATATTTCTTATAAATGAATAAATAATAGAATGAAAATTAGGTTTTAAAAAAAATTCAATAATTGATTATAATGTAGTAATACTTAATAATTGATACTTATAATAAAAATAATAAATTAACCTCTATCTAGCCCAAGTTAGCTATTTTATTATTATTATATATGTTATTATGTAATTATTATGAACTATTGCAATACAAATTTAAATATTTATATAATTATTATGAACTATTGTAATAAAATTTTAAATATTTATATAATTATTATGTTTTTTTATCATACTAATATCATGATTATAATCATCACCATCATTATTTAATTTAAATTTAAAAGAATATAAAAGAGTAAGTTGTTTACTATAAGGTAATCAATAATAATATAATAATAATAAATTTCATTTGTAATAATTTGGGAAGTATAATGATGTAGCTTGGTAAAATTGTAATATGGCCATTCATATACATTCAAAATATACATTTGTAAATCTTAATAAATCCAAATATACCCCTTAGAACACATAAAATACACCTTTGCATACTCATGGGGTTACATAACTAAATTGGTCACATTTGCAACTAATAGGACATAAGTTGTTTTTCTTGGATGAAAACAAATTAAATGTTGCTCACATGGAAGGATGAAGACCAAAATAGTTGTAAATTAGTTGCAATGTAGTGGCAAATATGATCAACACAAAAAATAGTTGCAAAATTGTCCAAAGGTAATCACAAACAACTAATAATTGCATGTAGTTGCAAATAAAGTGATTACATTTTGACCAATTTCTACTAGTGCAAAAGGTTGTGCGATGTTTTATGCGACTAATCTTAGATGGATCACCTCTTGAACTTGTTGTGTTTTAAACTCCCAACCATGTTTCATATTTTGCCACAATTTTTAATGTATCATTGGTTATTACCAGCTATGGTATATTCCTAAATTTTTATTTTCCATGAAAGTGAGATGGATTTTGGTTCCTTTGATATGGGTGATTTCTTCCCAACCAATAATCAATGAAAACCTTCATACACAACCTTACCCAATTCCAAAAAATGGCAAAAGGTAACATTTGGCCCATAAGTTGCACAAGCTTTGTAACCTTAATGTACATATCCAAAGACAAACCCATATGTCAGTTGGTCATGGATTGTCCACATCAAAATTGTCCTTAACGTAAAGTGTCTTTGGCCTTCAACCCTCACCACATTGTATGTTAGTCCTTTCTAAACTCGAAATTAAAATTGCCGACCAAAATTAATCAAATGTTCCCAAGGTTACATTCAATATCAACCTAGGTCAACTTGTCCCTTGGCATAGATTACGTGGGCATTTGATACTAATTCTCACACCATACTTCTTAGCCCACAATAGGTTTCTTGAGCCCATAACTTATCATTCGTACGTCTTTGCCATTCAATGTCCTCAATTGGGTCCTACATCTCTTCTACCCAATTCACACCACAACAAAAGAAACATAAGATCCTTAGGCATACTAACCATCTAGCCTCAAAAATAATAATATTCATGGGTAATTAGTGCAATAGTATCATTAAAATGGAATGAATAAATCTAATCAACATTTTGCATACATGCATTTCATGAACAAATGTTTCAGGAACTATGTCATTTAATAATTATTCCAAATAACACCCATTTTCCTAAAACCATATATAATTGAAAGGCAAGGGATTCCCAATTTAAATGAACATCCCAATAGTTTGAAGTTGTAAACTAGTTAATGGTCCCATTAAGGCCCAACCTTGTGATGGGAAGAAGAGAAATGATAGACAATTGAACATTAATATGTTTAACATGATAACTTGGGACACCAAAGGTTCACATGTTGATCAAAATTCTTGCACTACAAGGCAACTTGCATGGACATCCCATGTAGTCAATGTTATTACCATCCTACAATGTATTTTGGATAATCACACAAGCCAAAAAAATGCATACAAAATGAGATGCATGTGGAATGCCCATATCATTAATTGACACAAACAAGCTTTTCTTTCCATTGAAATTGTTATTTAACCTAAATCATTAACACACATAGGTTTACATATTAGTGAAAACATGCCCATTTTCCAATGGTAGTCATAGCACATGATTGGAGGTTATGGAAAACTCATGACATTGTTGTTGGTGTGCCCATGTTGAAACCCAATATGATAATCACATTTTGAGTTTGATATCCATCTGCCAAAGTTCAAGCACTTGAGTAGAACTATTGCTCAACACTAGGAATTGGAACATGTAAATTTTACATTCAATATGTACAAGGGGTTGATCTCCTTCTTGCTTATATTTCAAGATTGCCATTAACCTAGTCTAAACATCATAGGCCAATTGCCCAACATGTATGTCTTCACCATTGGGCCAGTGAAAATGGTCACTTGTTTCATTGACATGGAAAACATGCCAAAAAAAATACAAACAACCCCCACTCAAACTTGTGAAACATGCCTTTGCATAAAACAAGAAGTATTATGATAATTCATGTCTATGGCAATTAAATTGCCTTACAACTAAAACAAGTAGGTGAATTGGTCATCTACCTACCTAACTACTACACCTAGCTATTTGTTTCAACCTAACATATTTAACTTAACCTATCCACCTACCTATTATGTAGGTAGGCATGCTAAGTAGGTAGGCTAGCCTAACCTAATTTATCTCAATATATAGTTTACTAGTTAGGCCTAAGCTACATACCTAGCATAGTGAGGTAAGTTTAGGCTACTTACATATAATAGCTTAAATATTTAACACAATTAATTAGCCTATTAGCTAGGCATATGTCACAACCTCATACTTGGGCTTGTGTCCAAGTTGACTAAAGCATGAAAATGATAATAGTCAAAATTCAAACACCATGTAAACATTCCCAAATGAAAAGATTTCCTCCAACAGAAAAACATTATGGGAATGAGTCCCAAGCATTCCCAAACGAGAAACATTTTGGGACTTGTAGTCCCATGGGAATTTTGAATCTTTGGGACAAAAGTGTATGTAACAAAAATGGTCCAAATTGTGCTTCCAATATACCATTGGAAAAGGCCTTGAAATGTAAATATAAAAAATGAGCTTGCATTTGCAATTCAAAAGTATGAAAGAGAGAATTTATGGCCAAAAGAATGGTTGAAAATCAAACTAACAATTTGATTATTGATCATTAAAACCCAAGAAATAAGGGTCAAATGACCTTTGAATCTACCATTTGATATGGTGTTGGAAATGTTTATTTGAGGGCTACAATATGTCCTTTGAAAGTTCTTTAATCAAAATTTTGATGTAAGTTTATGAATTTACAAGGTTACAAGATTCATAATTTAGCAAAATCACAAATTTTGAGACTCCCTCCCTAGACTCATTTTTTGTTATTTTGATGTAGTGTCATTGGTATTCATAGAGTATAATATAGGAGAAGATGTGATGGTTCATCTCCAAGTTTCATTTGTGATGTGTCTCTTGAATTTGGTTAACCTATGGTTCATTCGAACATCATTTTGGTTTGAATTGTATTAACAACTTTCTTTTTTGGTTTGTGAAAGTTGATTTCACATTGAACTCTAGTTTGTGTATTCATCCTAATTCCATCTTGAAGCTCAGATCAAGCTATGTTCTTTTTTTGGGAACTATGGATTGTGTGACCTTAAGTTTATATTCCATTACAAACTTGGGAATTGACTGGTTTATTTACCTCCAATACCACTTGACAAGCCTAGGATGTGTAAGCATAAGCTACTTACCTAGCCTAACATAGTTAATAGGTTAAGATAATTATGTTAAAGCCTATTAGTTATCCTAGGTTAAGTAGATAACGTAAGACTAGTAATTATCCTAGGTTAACTAGATAGAATATATGACTAACATTTGATTAATCCTTAGTTATTTTGATAGACATCTTTTTCTCTTTTTTGTCCCTTTTGACTAGATGTTCGAATTGACACTTGATAAAAAAAATCACTCTAGTGAAAAAATAAATACACATTTTTTCATGTTGCATGTCTTTTGTTGCAATGGACATCCCCTAGATAATCAATGTAGACTTTTTAATCAAGGTGAACCTTATGAAAAAACATGATTTTTTTAATGAAATTAGTATTTTTTTACTTATATTTTCACTAGTTAATTTATGTCGAATCTTAATTTTGGGTAGTGATTTTTTTCAACAATTGTTATATTAAAAAAAAATTCCCCCATAAAAGATTTATTATAATTTATTACAAAATAACTTTCATGGTTTGCATTCTTAAACTTAAAAATCCTTGGACTAAAAAGATGGAGTTTTCCAAATTTCAAATCTAGATTTCATTTGGGTTTTGAAAAAAACACTATAATCTGACCAAACCTTAATTTAAGGTGACTTTAATTAACAACTACACATGAACTGATATAACTTAGTGGCAAATCAATTTAACCCATTTGACTAAGCTTTGACCATTTTGATTAACCATTTATATTTTCTCTCTTTTGACTAGAGGTTTAGTTTGATCAGTAGTCAAAAGGTCACTTAAGTATCAAGGTTAATGGTCAAAAGTAAGGGGTGTTTTACATACCTTTGGCCTCCAATCAAGGTGTACCTCTTCACTAGTTAATATGGACATTTCAATCAAGTTGAATATATTGAAAGAATGTGATTTCTTGTAGTGAATTGGATTTACTTCACTTTTAAGACCTTATAGTGAAGTTAGCTAGTGGAATTAGTTTTAGGAAGTGGTTTTTAGGGTAAATATATAAGGTTGATTGAAGATTTGTGCTTCAAATTTGGTTTGTAGCCAAATTTGCTAAATCTTTATAAGGTTAATGACGACTTTAAAAAATCTTCTTATGAATGATTGCCACTTTGGCTACATTTTAGAATTCCTAAAAAAGCAATAATGTCCATAACAAATCATCCCCATTTGTTATGGGGCACGGTGAATTTATGAAATTTCTAGTGTACTAAATTTGTTCAAATTTGAAAACCGATAAAACACTTGTGCATTACAATAGGGTTAGGATTTGAACCATAGTGATAAGGAGCCGGGGAGGGGGGGTGGGGATAGGGGGTAAGGGTGTGCAAAGTAATAAAACCACACACAATAGAATATTGCTCATGACGAGACATTCACTGCATTGAATAGGCAAGGCTTTGCAACACTTGGTCTCTTGTAACATCTGCTGAAGCTACAGGTTACAATGAAAGAATACATGAGAACTACAGGAATAACATAATGAACATGTGGCAAAGCATATGGGAAGACAAGATCAAGGAACAGGTGGAGAACAAATTGAGGAAGAAAACCCACTAAACCCAAAAAAATCTTGAAGGTCTCCTGGCACTTCCGCACCCAAAGAAGAAAAATTGAGCCTGTTTAACTCATTTCTTAACTAGGTTGAGCAGCGTTTTTGGCCTAGGATAATGCCAGGGCAATATTATTTGAATCCATAGTGTTTTGTAGTGTTGTTTTCTCTGGACCTCGGCCTACACTCTACTTCCCACAATAAAGGCCATTGAACTGACTACATTCTCAATAGATCAAGGTGGTTAGATTTGAAAAGGTTTGGAGGTCTTCGGGATGTGTGGGGTTTATGAAGCTACAAGGACACTTTAATTTGTGTGATTCTACGTAGCAAGCTATGGTCCACATCCTTCCACCCAATTCCAAGTATCATGTTACTAGTACGTAGTAAATTTTTATTCAGACATTGCAAAGCCCCACACCTTTGTTTTTTCCATCATTGTACGGAGATATGAAGCTTTCAACTGTACACTTGGCGCCTGTGAGGAAGAAAAACCCAAACTTTTGTGTATATAGGGTCACTGTTCCCCCAAGTGTAAGGAAAAGCAAGAGAGAGTAAGCTCTAAAGGTTAGTGAGTAGAATCAAAACAGAGCAAAAGCAAAGAGCATCTAGACTTTTCGAAGTTGCAGGGGCTATGGATTGTAGAAGCTGAAACATACAACCCTACCAAATGCATACTTTGTGCTGCTGTTTTTGTTTTCCTAGTACCAGTGCACCTCCCAAAAGAGGGGGGGGGGGGGGGGGGGGGGGGGGGGGGGCGGCATTGGAGTGTTGTGCAGAATGAAAAGCTGGGAAGATGGAGGTGCATGACTTACTGCACTATCACCAGTAGTTGCCACACTCTGAACTCATGTGCTACAGAGCTGAAGATCACACAGGAAAACACAAACAGTCTGTTACAATACTGTTTGAAGACTACAGAGTGCACATTGTAAGAGGTCATGTCCGGACCGCCCATTTGCTTTGTTCTGTGTAAGAAGCCCAACAGTCCTACCTTCTAAGACAGCCCTTCAAGAGGTCATGTGTGGACCACCCATTTCCTTTCTTCCGTGCAAAAGAAGCCTAATAGTCCTAACTTCTAAGACAGACCTTCTAGCACAGAGAGTTATGACAAACTGGGTCCCAATCATGCTTTGTTAGCCACACATGACATTATGGATTTTGGTGCAAAAACTAGTTTGGTCCCCTGTTTTTTTTTTAATTACACATTTGGGTCCTCTGTTTTGGAATTTGTCCCCTCTTTGACCCAAACTGACCATTCTCGTCCCCACTTAAGAGGACTTTAAGATAACTTTACTGAGTTATTTCTCTTTTTCATGGATCATCCTGGCTTCTCCAGGAAGAGAAAGGTGTTTTGCAAGGTCACTGTTTCTAACACACCCACAAACACATGAGAACACCTTGTTCTTCTAAAACAGAATAACAAAAAAGAAAGGCAGATCAATGCATAAATTTGGAGTTCACTTCGCCGTTTTAGAATGTCAGCATGCAGAACCCCCCTACCTATTGCTGACTTTACTTTGTTGTTGCAGGTGGATCCTTGTGGGGCCAATCACCTTGTGTCCTAGTGAACAATATTACACATGGAAGTCATCTTGCTGACGAGCAAACTTTATCAGTGGGGGCCACGCATACTCTGATGATGTATTGGGGCTTATCAATAACCCCTATTATGGGTTCACTCACATTCCTCTCTCTGTTTAGTGCAAGTAAAAAAAACCATAGCTAATTCTTTGTTCACTATCTTGCACATGTATATATATAGCTTTCTCACAATCCTAAACCCTAAACCCAAATCTGGAAGCAAATAGTTCATCCTGTGATCAGGCGATAACCAATGTTGTGCCTGTATTAGAATCTGCTAACTACCCACCAGTATATATCAGTTTGGGCAGGCAGTTCTTAGAATGAGGGACAGATACTCACTGGTTATCAACCCCGATGCATACCCACTTACTGATTGGTTTTAATATATGATTGTGGTTCTCAGAATGTTAGAATGTCAATGCACTGGCCAAAGAACCCATTCTTTCACGAAAACCATCAATTGTTGGGGGTTTTGAAATAACCTGAACCAGTGGTTCTTTGATTTTGAAATATTGAAAAGAATCTGAACTGGTGGTTCTTTAGAAATCGAAGAACCACCCAAGACTGATATATACCCACTTGCTCACATGCAGGTGGAAACAACCAGTTTTGGTATAGAACCTTGGTTCTCAAAAAACTGAAAATTGAAAAAAATCAAACTTTCTATCCGCTGGTTCTTTCAAGAAAACTGCTTATTCTGTGATGTTTCTGAAATGACTGCAGCCAGCAGTTCTCAAATTCTGATTTTTTCTCAAAAAACTGGAACTAGCGGTTCTTTGGTTTTGAAAATTTTAAAGAACCAGAATCCCTGGTTGTTTAAAAATCAAATAATGGCACAACACTGGTGTTAACCTAACTTGTTTAGAGGGGCTTATCCTTTGGTGCAGCGTCTTTTCACCCGCAAGCAGCATTACCGTACTAATGTGTCCATGATAAGCTAAGTATTTGGGAGACTGTGCATTCATGTATTAGGGCCCATAACATCTACTACACTTTGAACATTTTTTTCTAAAGTCAATATTGGAACAGGGATGGTGACCTAAGTCCACTTTATCAAAGTTTGTTTCTGTACAAACTGTTTTCTACTGGTAAAGTTTTGCTTCCCCAAGCCCTGGGCTTTTAAAGTTTAGTATACATGGTACTGTGAGACCACCTCTCAACTTTTACAAGTTGCAAGAAAAAATATGTTTGAGCTAACATAGGGTATGTTCTTTACCACCATCACTTCAATGGGTATATTGTATGGAGTTAGAATCTTTTTTACTTTGATGGGTCGGCATTGTGGAGTGGGAATTCTTTGGCCTTATACTCCCGACAGTGTTGTCATGGACATGTGATTAACCTTTGCCTAATTTAGAGCTAGCAGCCCAGCTTGTCATCTTCTGGGAAATGTGTAACTAGGTGGTTTTTTTGTGGTGAGTCACCTTACATGAGCTATGCTGGTGTGTCAACTAGCTCCACAAATATTGTGAATGAAAATCAAACTTTGGCCTGTGTGATCCATGTGTTGTGGGGTCCTCTCTCTCTTTCCTTTTTCCCCCAAAGAAGAGGTTCAAACCCCGAGATCCATTAGATTAGATCACACCACAACATGTGGATCATACACTTCACTGGAAGGTAGAAGTCAGGCGGAACCTACTATAATATGAGTGCTATGACGCCATGCAAGTAAGCATTACTTTGAACTGATCCTCTCATGAATTGAGACACCTACCGTACAAGAACACCGACGAGTTCCCAACCCATCTTTGCTTTCAGACCAGTGCAAGGATACAAAATGATTGCTCAACAATAACCTTGCTGGTGCCACACCTCCAAAACCATTGCTCTACATGTTAAGAGTTAAGACTGGAACTTGTAGTTCGCTTATTGCTGTACAGCAAAGGACAAGGTGACTTTGATTCAACTAATACTGATCCCACAGCTCCTAACTCAGCTGCAAGTGGATTACAGTGACTACCTGCAGGTTGGGGACAAGTAGTGGGCTTGTTCATTTGACTTAGTAATAAGTTAAGTACTAGTTGATGGGTTCCTTATCCTTTTGTCCTGGGGCTTGATCCATGAACCAAAAGCTTTGCTGATTGTTGGGCTGGGCATGCAAAATTTTCCCTTAATTCTTCCATATTCTGAAGTTTTTGCGCATGAGTTTCAAATTAAGAACAACATAACTAAGATATCCAAAAAAGGAAGAAGACTGAGGGTGAAGAGCAGTTCTCATTAAGGGGGGTGGGTTCAAGGTGAGATCTACACTTGATAGCCCAAAAAAAAACATTGATAATAAATATGATTTGAAACTCCTTTTTTCCCCAAAGTTGGTGATGAAATGAGTTTAAATTTTCCTTTCATTTTTGCTGTCATTGGAACAAATGTTGTGCAATAAATTTCTCTTCATGAAAAAAGTGTTGCTCTTCATCTTGCTTTATGAGAGAATTGCTCCTCTTTTGCTTTGAGTCCACTTTATTTTGTGGATAATCAACATTCAAGGATGAGAAAAAAAAAACAATGAAAAAAGGGCACAAAAGACATTATTATTTTAAGGATAACTTTAATTATATTAGAATCCTAAAGAATCACCCAGAATAATTCTAACAAGGAAGTAATTTCATCTATTGAGGAAGGAAGTTGAGTTTATTACCATGAATTGAATGGAATTCATTACTTTTATCCTTGCTCTTCAACTTCCTTGATATTCTGGAATGTACCTATTTTCATGGCTCCTATTTCAACCTACATAAGGGAACTTGAAGGGTGCACCAATGCATCATCAAAAGTCGTCAACTTCTATTTTATTCACATACCATCTTTCACCCAACTTTATTTTCAAACCCCACATTCAAAAATATCTATACTTGTTAGAGTTCCTTGTACCTTTTTCTAAAGCCAATCAATATAGGTCAAAAAACCAAAAAACAAAGTTGGAGCATTATGCCCACAAATGCAAACAATTCATCTCTTAGGTTGTTAATGAAATATGTATATGAAGACAAAATATAAGGGTAAACATATCAAACTAATTTTATGCAACTTTACTTCTTGTGTGGACTCGTAGCCTAGGAGGGGTTCACAACTATGAGGATTACTTTTTGATTAATCCTTTCTAGTGCATAAGTAGACTATCGAACATATTTAAAAACAACACTTGCAATATTCATCATTACATGATTTCTAACATGAGTTTTTACACTCTTTTGGGATAGGATCACCCACGCTCCTCAAGGTGAATCTTTATGTGAAAACTACACCCCAAGGGAGTTCATCACACGTGCCTAAGCTTCCACAATGGTATTCACAACAATCTCCACATTTTATTTCTTCAAGGCTTCCTATTCACATATGATATTTCTACAAGTCTTAATCCAACTAAGAACATGAAATTATTGAATGTAAATTATGAGCCAAAAACTCTAATCTCCACCCCTTATATACTTGAAGGAAAGGAGTGAATGAATAGTCAACCATATTCATTTACATCCATTCCCCAAGTATCAAACCAATCGTCAAATGCCACTTATAACTTTTCATCCTTCTATGGATAGATTTTACATTATTTGGAGTCTAAGATTGGTCAAGTTTACATACTTGACCTTCTATTATTACAAACCCAAAATAATTATCTATATTATTTATAATCAACCCTTATGCCCATAGTCAAAAGATTTTCCTTGTAGGGCCCATGATGTTCATTATTTTATTCCCCATTTTTATCCATATTATCACCCTGACAATAATAATATTATTATTTTGTTGTTATGGACCATCCATTGGATTATGTTTTAGGAGAATCACAATGAAAGCAAAGATGATAAAACAATTTGGATTTAATTTATTGAAAAATTAGCCTACCCAATGAAGGCTTTTCTTACCATTTCAAAATCACCCAAAGTTTTATCCAAACATTTGGGAATAAGATCAACATGGGAAACATGAATATGAATATGTGACACATACACTAACGAATTTCACAATCCATGTTGGGACAATTTTTTTAAAGCATCAACCATTTGGTCATGTTAAACTTGTTGATTAAACTTGTTAAGTTCAAGAAAGGCCAAAAGTTTATAAATTATCAAAACAATTAAAATTTTAAAAAACTACTACCTATCAACATACTAATCCATCATGAATTGCATTCCATCAAAAGAAGCTATCAAGCAAAATTAAAAGTTATGCATCCATGAAACAATATTATGTGTTAAAATTTAATTACTCCATCAAATGCTTTTGATATGTTTTGTTTTAAAGATGAATGCACCAAAAGTGTTTTTTCTAAACCTACATGGTTGAGCACATTGGATCAAAATTAGCCACCTACAATCCTTTTGTTTGAAACCCCACCAATTCCAACACTTGAATTCATACATGAATTATTTAACAAAATATAAATTTTAAACCAAATTGAAAGTGCAAATAAGATGCACATGATTTTTCAAGAAATGTGCAAACATTCCACTTGTATGAACTCCAACCATAAACCCAAAATGAAAAATATTTAAACTAGTGTCCATGAAAAAGTGAAAACACATTATAATGGTCAAAAAAATGTTGTCACAAATGCTACTTTCCATTTCAAAATTATGCAATTTTCAACTGTCAGCAAGTCAATATTTAAAAGGTTTTCATAAATTATATTCAAAATAAAGTAGTTCAATTATCAAATATGCAATTATCAAAGACAACTACATTTTTTTTATCATTATTAAATAATTAAAGAATAAATTTGTGAGAAAATAAAACATGTAACAATATATTGGAAATTGCAAATATATTGTAGAAATGATTCAAATAATTGCAAAACTTGAAAAGTACTTAGTTATATATTGAATATGGGTTGATTGTACCATTTCAATTACAATTGAAAAGTTTGACTTATGTGATTTCACAAAAAAAATTAAACAATTTTTTCATTCAAAATGAACATACATACATTGAAAAAAAAATTGTTAAAAAAATTACTTTCATTTGCAAAATAACAAGAATTATGTTGGAGGTCTTTGATTAGAATTCATTTTATATGTTTATCAAAACACTAGATGATTTATTTTCTTAAATACTCCCAAAATAATACAAAATGTACCCCCAAAAAAATACATTTTTCTTGCCAAAAATGGTCCTCATATTGTGCTTTCACTTGAAATAACTCAATTAAAAAGTTAAAATAATGAGAAAAATACATACATACACACAATGAATTGTTCATATATCCAAAATATAAAAAAAGAATCCCATATTTAAACTTGGGCTTCGTGTTGCTTTGCACTACCATGACGATAAATTGACATAAGGTTAAAATATTAGCATATTTAAATTTTATTTAAATAAATTATCTAAAATTAATTAGTTCCGAAACATTTATAATACGTGAGTGTATAAATTGTTCATGAAATCATTTCCACTTCCATTGATTCTAGAATATGAGATTTAATTTTCAGCTACTAAAACATTAATATTTTTAGCACCCATGATGTCTTTTTGGGCAGCCCTTGTTGTGTGAAAAGATTTTTTTTGGGCCTTTCCAACATCCCCCAATGTCCTTCCTACCACGCTTCCAAAGAAAATCTTTGTTTGAAAAATATATAAAACTATAAAATATATTTCAACTCTATGTGCTTCTTAGTGTTATGTGACATGACATTGTATACGACATTTTGAACCCTCAACCTCTTGGTGCTTCCTATGCACCTCAAAATGAAAATTTTCAATGAAAATTGAATGGAATTTGAATTTAACAATTGAACTCAAATTCAATCAAAGAAAAATGGGATGCAAATTGCTGAAAAACATATCCAAAATCTTCTTATGAATATGATGTTGGAAAAAAAAAAACTTTTTAAAAACATGAATATGAAAAAATACCTTCTTTTCATGGGTTTTCACTTTAGAATGGGCTAAATAAATTTTAGTTTGAAACTCTAATGTGTAGGACAAGTTATGAAACCTAAAATTGTTCTACCTAAACCAGGTCTAATGAATCATCATGGCTGGAATTTTGGACAAACTAAAGTTGTAGTCAAACAGCATTCAATAGTGTAGAACCAATATCAGATCTAAAAATGGGTTATGCACCAATCAAGTTTGGCATGTTACAACCTGGAACACAACATGTTGTTGGATTGTATAATTGCTTACAGTCCTGCACCTCAAGTTTCTATTTGCAACTACTTGACTCACACTTATAGACTGTAGAAGCAACGCCCTACTTCACTATTTTGGATTTTGGAAATTGACACATAGTTTATTTCCTTGTGAAGAGCTTTGTTCAAGAAACTTTGCCATTCATACCTCATACTAATCATCTGGAAGTCACTTCATTGCTAAGGGTAACACATCAATAGGTTACCACCGTGGTGCCTTGGCAGCTTTGATGCTACTTATATACAGAAATGTTGAGATTTTCACCCTAAGAAATTTCAATGATTTTTTTTTTTGTGAAGGAAAATAAAAAATGTATTTTGAAATATTTTATATTCAACATAGAATCGTTAAAATATAAGAATTACTTTCACTCCGAAATGTTGGATTTGCCAGATGGTATCAAGTACCTATTGGGTGTTCATTTCTTACATTGACATTTTATTTGCAAGGCTAGTTTTGGTTAAGCCTTTCATAATTCCATAACTGGAATTTGTTTATAAAAAAATAGCCATTGAATTGAAAAGTTCAAGATAATGTTAAATTCCATTACTACAAAGAATGACTTTGCTAAGTGAAGTGCAAATGCAACCTCCAAGTCCCAGCACTAATATAGCTGGGATGATGCATGGGATTTTATAAGTCCTCTCCCCCTCCCCCTCCCCAGCCGTTGGCAAAGAGAAAAGAACAAGAGCCGAAATTTAGGGATCTCCTGAGAAAACAAAACTCTAATCTACTTTCCCCCAATCAGAAACCCACAAAAAGTACCTGAAAAGCTCCAAAAACAGTTGCCTATTTCAATACAAGAGGATATGAAAAGGTTAATGATTGAGTTACAACATGCGTGGGTCCAGCAAAGGGGGGGGGGCGGAGGAGAACCGGACCACTTGAGCCCCCAAATCACGCCAAACAACCCTCCCTCCCTCACCCACTCCACCTTTCCTTCCCTACTTCCCTACCTACCTCCCTCTCTCCCCTCCCACGGCTGACCACATGGTTCTGCTACTAAAGTTGAAGGCCATAAAAGGTTATGTTGCGCCGCCGCAAGATTTAGTAACAAGAACTGGGCCCTTTTTCCCAACTTTGGCCCACTTACTTTTTAATCTGGGCCCTTTTTTCCAACTTTGGCCCACCTAGTTTCTAATTTGGGCCCTTTTCTTTCCAACTTTGACCCACATTTTTAATTTGGGTTCTTTTTACCAACTTTGGCCCACTTATTTTAAATTTGATTATTATAGGAAGAAACAGGCCATTCTACCGCCTCCTCTCTCTCTCTCTCTATATATATATATCTTTTTTCTTTCTTACTCTTTGTTTTTCTCTCTCCCTCTCTCTGATTTAATGTGCTAACTTAAGTTTCATCTTCAACAATTTTTCTTTATGGGGCCTGGACAAAGGACTGAGAGGCCATAAAGCATGGGGCGAGTCGGGACCACTTAAAGTAATAGTTGCAAACAGATAAGAAATCATTACAGTTTGTGCCCCTGATCCATTCTGAGTAGCCTTTTTTTTACTGGCGATGTATGGCCAAAATGCGAAATACAAAATACACAATTGAAAAAAAGTAATTAATTTTGGAGGTTTTCAGTCGCCAGAAGTGAGAGGAGAAAACATGAAAAAAACTGTTCTAATTTTTTTAAAGAATGGGAACTAGGCTAGAGGTTCTTCATAAAAGTCAAGAATCACCCAACGCTTGTTCAAACTACAAATTGATAGCAAAATCAAATGGATAAACATGATCATCCAATGAGAATTAAGAAGGGGTCCAATGTTTTGGGATATCTTATCCTTAGGAATAAATTCTTCAATTTTCCAAGATTTGGCTTGAAGTTAGGGTGGAATAAGGAGGTTAGTTTGAACCCTTGATTTCAAAAGATCAAAACACCCTCTCATGTTCTCAAGGATTTCTAATGTTGTTATTTATCATGGATGTGCTTTTCAAATATTTTGATTATTCTGAGCATATATTATTTTCAAGGAAAAAACCAAAACCTCAGCATATCCAAATAATAAAATTACATAATGACAATACTAGAAATGACAAACTGATTTGAGAAGGGAGAAAATTAATAATAATAATAATATAGTTAGAGCTCTATAGAAGATGGGAATTTAAGTTTGTCACTGCTTGTCACCACACATTTTGACAGGCAAAGAAAGGCAAGGAAGAGCCTTTCTTTCCACCACTCTCCTTACCCTCTAGGGAAGAGCTAAGGATAGTGGTAGAAGGAGATTAGTTCCCACCATATACCCCTTGGTGAACCCAGTCCAAAAACTCTGCTTTTGTTAAGAATTTTCTCAAAAAAAATCAAGAAAAGCTTTTGTAGGGGTCACAGCCCCTATTTTGTTTTGCATTGACGAAATTTCAAAGAAAAAAGAAAGAAAATGCTGCTCTGTGCAGGTAAAATTAATCATTGCTGATATTTTTATTTATATCTCCTTGTGTCATTTTAACCCCCAAACCAAGAGAGGGTCAAATGGAACAAAAATACTCTAAGTTACTATCCCTTGGTGTGAATCCAGCTTTAGCCAAGATTATCAGAGTTTGGGAAAGTTGATGCTCAAGTAGATGTGCTCACAATGTACTATGGAATGGTGAAGCCCTTCCCCATTATGTTGGGCAAGGCACCAGTGAGAATGGAATAGCCAAAAGCCATTACAACTAGGCACAAACTGTACTATGGAATATTCTCAACGACCCTTGATCTGTGTACCTTAGCCATGAGAATATTCCATTACCTAGGGACAATTAGTGCAAGCTTTTGAAAGTATTCTTCATAACCATGGCTCCTGGACCCTGGTTATAAGAATATTCCATATCCTGGACTGTAGCTAGTGATAATAGCCTTTTTGCTATTCCTTAAGCAAGTACGTTAGCTAGGTGACACACCCAACATGATGGGCAATGCATTCCATGACATTAAGGTCAGGTGGGAGATTCAAATATTCATTTCAACAGTCACATTTTGGTCACTATTGCAAGTATAAGATCAACATTGAAAGATTATGCCATGTATTGTGTTCAAGAACGTGGTATAATCTGCCAGCCAGACCTTACTGACTCCATTCTTAGGCAGATCTGTGAATGGAAGATGCAAATTATGTAAGGTTTGGATTGAGGATAGATAGTACCTATATTGGCTGCAAATGGTCTCTGCAGTCCTAAATCATTCACATGTTTCTAAATAGTTTTCAAATGAGAGTGTGATAATATTGGACAAAAGTTATAGGGGTGGCCTCGTGGTTCTACCCTAAGGCCTCCATTTCAAAGGTCACCACAAAACGAAAATTACATCACCTCTAACTGGGCAACCTCAGCCCTAAGTAGGTATATGTTGACCTCACACTATCTGAACCTACACACAATGCGGGTCAGATTCCATAAGCTGCCCCATTCAGAGTCTCTTCCCAAGTCCTTTTGCTACAGGGTAATGTCACGTGCAATGGAGTACTAGTTTTCCAGGTGCTGACTAGAGAGGGGTGGCCCTCAACAAGGGACAGAAAAGGATCTTGAAGCACTAGGAGAACTTTACTAGTGGATTTGGAAAGCACCTTATATCATGGAGGAATGTTATGCCTGCTCCTTAAGAGTGGGAAATTATGCCTCCTTATCAGTGTTTTTTTTTTCATTTTTGCAAAGTAGCCTGTGGGGCTACATTTGCACTGCATGTGGTGCTCAACTGGCTAACACTTAGATTTGTTGGGAGTTCTTTTTGGCCCCACTCCCAAATTATTTATCTCCAAGTGGCTACCACTTTATTGTGAAGGTGAAATTTCTGGCCCTTCTTTCAGATTTAAAGGAGAAAAAATCTGGCTATGTTTCAAATTAAACTAGAGTTTTTTCGCTACTCTGTTATTATATTCAGAGTGTTTTGGGTGATGAGTGAAAAGTTTTTGTCTATATTTGGCAACTACTTCTCCCAAAATAGTAGAATTTAGGGGATGTGAGTAAGCACTATGAAGTGCATACTGCACATGCATTGCAAAGTGCAAACAACATTTTTTGCAAAACACATCATATTAAATTCTAGCAAACACAAGCAATTGTGGGGGAATTGAACCCCTGGAATTGGCCATTCCAACACAAGTGACCTACAAACCACAAGTTAGTACCCACATACAACAAGTAGAAAGATAAACCCATGGCATTGCATTGTGAGAAGAGGGTAAAAAATGCCAACACCATGGAAAGAAAGTTTTGTGGCTCATAAAACAACCATTCAATTTTGTAGCAATACATAATTTGTCTTTGCAATTGAAACTAGCCCAAAAAATGCAGAAGGCATATTGTTTAACCATCATAACAATATCGATGGCAAGCTCCTTGCCATTGTTCAATATAATCTGCATATGGGAAAATTTGCAAAGTATAGACTTGTTGTGCAAACATGCACACAACAAGTGGTAGGTGGGTAGTAAGCCTATTCCAAAGCTTTGACTTCGTAAAAGCCAAAGTAGAGAAGCATCTTTCATCCTCCATATTGCCAACTATTTGCACCATAGCTAATTCAACTAGTTTCACATACTTTGGGAAACTAGAAGATAGTACTCAAAATGTTATCACAAGGTGCCACATTTTGGTTAAAGGATTCAAATCAAAAGGAAGTGCCATATACACTATTACATTTGACTTCATTGTGAACTTAAACATGCCCTGCTCGCAAATAAGGTCACTAGCATTGAGTAATTCACTCAACATTATATCTTGGTCATCCATCTTGTGGGTCTTGCCCAAGCAGAAAGCTAATTTAATAACTTGAAGGTGTTTGACAAATGTTGCATCACATTATGATTACATTTAGTACTATGGATACACAATACCAAGAGCATCCATGACACCATGGGTTGGAAAATAAATTTCAAGCTTTTGAATCAAAGCTTTTCTAACACCTATCAAAATAGACATAACCATAGACTTATTGCTTGCATGGAGGTGCAAAAAACAAATCAAAGAATTGGAAAAAAAAATTGGGGGCAAAAGGTTGAAATGTAGAAAATTACAAGGCTTAACCTTGCATTGGTTTTTCACCAATGATTCAACAACATTAAAAAATCCTCTATTACTGTAAAAGGCACCATGGTTTCCAAATCTCAATGAATTGCCCAAACTTGTTGGCCATTAAGTTGAAAGGCCAAATGTGGAATTCCAAATTTTGCATTAACTATCCAACGCATGTGGATATTCTCATGCTTCAACTCCAATAATGATTTGAAAGCCCAAATGTTATCAACAATGAATTTGGAAATATGATTACAATACATGTTATAAACATCGCCTTGACAAACCTTGATGGCTGCCACTAAATCACACACAAACACATATTTAAATTGTGCAAATTTGATAAAAGCATGTCTAAATTCCAACAAGGGCAAAATGTAAACAAGTCCAAGCAAAATATGGATGTCACAAAGGTGTTTGTAATTCAACATAGCTTGCTAGTTTGTAAGGTTGTCTAAGGCCATCTTCACAAGTAGAGTTTTGTATTTTTCCATAATTGTCTTAGTAGGGCTCAACATCGAAATCCACCTTGTTTTCACATTTCGAAGAATTTTGTTCCCCTTTGTTACCATGAATCCCGCAATCCTAGTGAACTTCAAATGCTTCTTAAGTGAATGGGCAAAATAAGAGTACAAACATTGTAGTAAATTTTCAATCCTCACCACCAAAGGCAATCTTGACAATATTAGTGCAATGGGCCATACAATGCACCCCAATAGAGTGAGGGGCAAAGGTGTCATGAATATATTTTGTAACACCATTTTTTGCGCCCTGAAAGACTTTAACACCATATGCTTTAAAGTAAATGATTTTTTGGGCAATTCAATCCCTTGGCAACCCCCCAGCAATTGTCAATGCCTCCATAATGACCTTGGTTAAGTTATCACTACTTAAACTTCAAGCATTATGTCCAAAGAAATGAAAATTGGAATCCTTACTTAATTTCGCACCACATAATAATGAACAAACAACCAAGATTAATTGTCAATTGTAAAAATTTCACCACAATTTAAAGTTATTTATTGAATAGCTCCCATTATTGCCCTAGTTACCCTTATCATTTCCTGATGCATAAATTCTACCATTTATCTAGCCAAATGTCACAACCTTAACCTTGGGTTCATGACCAAGGCAAGGGCATTGAAAGGTGTGGGCTAGGAGTGCAACCCAAGAGTCACATTCGCATTTTTAGGAGTGCGAGAGAATGTGAGGGAATAAACCCACACACTCCCAAGTGAACTCCCATTTTGGGAGTTGGAATCCCCATGGGCTTCCAAATCTTCAAAGAGTGATTTGAGGGGTCAAAACTCATTGGATTGAAAAGTTTTTTATAAAATTGAAATTTTTTGAAGACCTAGATGTCTAAAATGAGCTCGCATGATCCATTTGAGTACTTACAACACAAGTTATGGTCGAAAGAAGGGCCTAATACTTTGACTTCTGACCATTAAAAGTTGGGAATCACCATGAATTATGTGTGTGTAATTTGAGGGCCATATATTGTTGAAAAGCTTTCGATAAGAACTACAATTTGTCTTTAGACCTCATCTTAATCGGAGGTATCCACAAAAAATTATGGGCCTCCAAAGTGGTGGGAATCCCAATTTTAGGAATTTCAAGACTCTCAACTTAGGAGTCATGGGAAAAATGACATTTGGATGCAGCCCCCATGACTAATCACAAAGAATATTATAAGGGGGGAACGTGATGGTTATCATTATAGTGTTTCTTATTTTTTTTTGGCACTACCAAGAATTCATACAATGGCCTAATTGTTTCATATTCTTGTATGGGACAACCTTGATGTAACAAATGTAGGACAATGGAAAATTGGACAACCTTTCTTTAATTCTCTCCTACCATTCCATTTGCAAATTGGGTAGCAACACTTCCATGGTTGCAAGAAGCAAGCAACTTATGGTTCTTGGCATGCATGTAATCCTTAGAATGATATTAATCACCACTTGATAATTGGTTCAAGTATGTAGCTTCATGAGGTTTGTCTTTGTTACTTGGGTATGTGGTACTAATAGACAAGAACCTAATAGCGATGTAGAGCTTGGTTCTTGGAAAATCATCGCTAATAATCAACTAGTCATGGACGTTCCTATGAAAAAAATGTGGGAAATGGAAGGCAAGTTTTTCTTATGGGGTCAATGTTCATTACTTTTGGTTGTGGCCAATTCCTAACATGTAATCAACAATCTTTTTTAAATCTCTTGTGATTAAGCCCCATTTATTATTACATGTAAGGTCATTTTAGGTGTGTTGTGAATATCTTGCAACCATGCCACATGTTGAAATATTCCTCCACTATACAACAATAATCTTGAACATGTTTCATGGGTCAACTTTGTCCAAGGCTATTGCATGTTCATCACACTTTGCTTACATGAGAGTAAGAACCTCCCCATGCTCCCAATTAGGTTGTTTTAGTTTTCATATTTGAATCTCCAATGATGCATCTGAATTGGAGGAGGTAGCTTTCTTCTTGCCCTTGCTTTACTTCTTTCATGAACCTTCATCATTGTTGTTATGTCCTTTTGCATTCAATTGGAAACATGTTGCTAACAAGAAGATGATGTTCATGAAATCTAGTGATCACTTTTGGATATGTTGCATTATATTGGAAACAACTTGTTAACTTGAAGTTTATGTGGATCAAGATTTGGTGATTATTTTTTAAATTTTACAATTAGATATTAAAAACATGTAGCTAAACAAAAAAAGATGACCCATGAAATTTGGTGATTTCTTTTGTAGATGTTACATTGAATTGGAAACATGTTCATGATGATAAAACCATGACATTTGTCGCAACCCCATTTTGGGCTAAGTGGGAGGATGAAACTCCCACTCCCAAAGTTGGGGATTTGGAGTCCTCCGAGACTCCCGAATGTTTAGAGTTCGGCGGCAGAGGCCAAAACACCTCGCATTGGGGTGTTCTTGGTGTCATTGGAAAGGTCTTGAAGTGTAGATGTCCAAAATTCCCTCTCATTAGTCATTTGGACATCTGCAGCCCAAGTTATGGGCAAAAGAAGGGCCGGGAGTCAAACTGGTAGTTTGACTCCTGACCACTAAAAGTCGGGAATCGACCTCTTCCCGACATCCAAATCGGGAGTGCAACATGGCGTTGGAAAGCTCTCAAAGAGCGCTATAACTTTGGTTTAGACCTCGTCTTGATCAGACTTGGCAGTCGGGAGATATGACCTCCCAAAGTCCCGGGACTCCAACCGGGACAGTTTCAGGACTCCAACTTGGGAGTCCCAGGAAAAAGAGCCATTTGGATGTAGCTCCCACAGGGAGCTGCAAAGAATACTATATGGGGGAAGGTGGTGGCTCCCCCGAGTCTGGGCCGTGGTGAGTCTTGTGTGTCAAAGTGCCCGTGGTTTGTCCCAACACCCAAGGGTGTTCCCGAATGTGAACTAACCCTTTTGTGGTTGGTTTTGGATGCAGATTCAAGCTTGATAATCTAGTCCCTTTCCCTAGTCTAATCCCGGGACTTCTAGCACGCCCCTTACCCCTTTCTAGTGCTGGAAGTCGGGAGCAGCCCTCAAGTCCCAACTTTTTGCAACTTCACATAGTTGAACCCTCAAGTGGGTTCAACAAGGGACTTGGGAGCGCGTCAACATTCATGATTTGATTTCTCTACTTTGATCTTCAATTCTTGTTTGCTTCTATTGTTTGTTTCTTTGATTCAAATTAGTTTGAAAAATTCCAAAATGTTTTGCAATGAAAAATTTCTTACCTTCTTTAGGTGTTTCATTGGAACTATTGAGGTTGGAGGGGCCGAATTGGGATGCATCCATGCTTTGTGAAGGTTTTCTTCCATGCAACCTTGTGTGAACTTTTTATAATTTGTGGTTCACGTTCGTTTGTGTGAGCTCACTTTCTATAGCAATGGCAATAATATAGCAATGGTAGTGAAAAAAAGGCAATGAACAAGCAAACTTTCTATAGCAATGGTAGTGAACAAGTTTTGAGTGATGATAACATGAAAAAAGATGCATGAGCTTCTTCTAGTGGGTAGGGAGGTGTGAGAAAAATATTTTGGATGTTACATAACATTGAGTTATATGCTCAGAAATTGGCCTCTTACATAACATTGAGTTTTGGATTGGAAATCTTCATTTTTGAAAGATTGAGTTTTAATTGACAAAGGGCTTAACATTGCCCTAACAACACATCTTAAGAGGGCTGCTATGTCATCTTTTTTATTACTAAACATTTGATATGTCAATAGTCACCTTGAATTTTCCCCTTCAACACCAACTTAAGGTGCACTTAACAAGTCCAGGTGTAAAGTTTGCTTTAGGACTATTGAGAAGAGTCCAATTTTCAGATACATGATTTCAAATTACCACCACTTGAGCATTACTACTCTATAACTACATGTACTTTCCCTGATGGACAGCTTTGAAAAGTCCATGAAATATATATTTGGGGATTACTAGAAGATCCAGTTAACGAACGTTATTCTCGGCAAACTTTGGGTTACCAAAGATTTGTGATACTATTGTTTCAATTTTTGTGGTCATGGAAAAGAAAAAGAAAAGATATGAGAGCAAGAGATTATCAAACTCTTTCTGGTCAGAATTTGCAGGGGTAACCATGCTGTTCTGGATGGTCTGTAGGCAAAAGTGCAATCAACCCATGTGAATCCAAAGCCAGGAGCCTATGACATTAATTTTCAGTGGCTAGTAACTTAGCATATTTCTGTAATACCAGAATCAAAAGCACATTGCACATGCAAACATCCATGACGCCTCTCCCCTAAGATTTGACACAGTCACGACTCACATACCTTCAGGAGACATAGCCCTGAACATGTGCTGTTAAGAATGTGATAGTAATTATAACGAAGAATTTGCAGGAAACCAAAGCTTTTTATGGAGAGATTTGTGTGATTGTGTCAAGAATGTCACAACTCACGATCACAAATAACTTTGACAGTGTTCCGGCACCAGGATTCAGGAAAGTAGGTCGCAGGTAAAGAAAGAGGCTAACGGACAAGATCAGACAAGACAGCTTAGAATCAGTGGCTGAGATAAACCTGTATGATTTGACAATTTTACCTTGTAAATAGTGGGAACTTTACAAAGTGTAAGAGCATTTCCAATGTCATCTTATAAAAATATTGGATGAAACACGGTAAAGTTTATGTCGGTTGAGAGTAATAAATTGGCTTTGTGCGAATACATACACCCATACTCTCAATGTATGCCATGTATGGGTTATTAGCCCAAATAAAAAATGGTCAGAAATAGTGTCAAGAATTAAAAAATTTAAGAACCAATGAGATTATTCAACATGCAATTGGTAGGGCTAGCATGCTTTTGTTTCGAGGAAGAGGGAGTGGGGTGGGTGTGAGGATTTTTTGATTCCTGCCCTTGGGAGAGGGTGAAGGAGCTAGCCACCTCACTCAATGAGGTGAATGATAGTTGATTGAGTTCTCAATAGGACCACATTTTATCTATATCTTTTGGGAACAATTCAACTTCTATCTATATGAACTATAAAGGGGGTGTCACATGAAAATTTATCTATGCTTTTGTTTTGGGGTGGAAAGCATATCTAGGCCTCTATGTTTGGGTTGCTAATTGTTTAAAAAAGATTTGTGATGAGTCAATCAAAGTGGCTCCTTCCAAAAAAAAAGGAAAAAAGGTGATTGCATCCCCCAGCTGGTTAATAGAAGGCACAATATACACCCATGTATGTACATGTGATGCAATGCCTTGCATTGCACAATATAACAATTGTTCAATATTAACCAGATAGAATGATTGGTCCAAGTTATTTTATTTAACAAATTCTCATCTTTTATTGTCCCAATTTTTATGTTTATGGGTGAGGTTTGGAAACACTTAGTTAAGCCATCTTGGATGTTAGAAATACTCTTCTTGAAGGCCCAAATAATGGCTATGGGTGAAGCTGCTTTAAGAACTTTGCTTGAAATAAAGTATACCATCCCTATTGTGGAGGTACATTACACCAGATAGATGTGCCTCTGTTTTAAACAAAAGAAAGTTTCTCTGAGTACTTAATGATACGCACAAGGTCGCATGGATCCCTGCCTTCCTGTTACAAGTCTAGCTCTGTGCACCTAGTTTGTAAAGCTGGAATAGAGCTGATTCATTAGAATGGTGTTGTATGATATGGTCACATCTGAACTTTAATCTTTAGCTTGCTTATGATCAGGATGACAGACTCGCAATACTAGTCTCATGTGGCAGGGATGAAATTAAGAAGATGATTGGGAACTGAGTCGAATGAGACAAAAGTAGAGACAACCAATTGTCTAAAAAACGGAAGTGTTGTATGCTGCGATTCATTCATGACTGGCCTCATGTGATTTAAACAATATTTTAGACACATCAGGAAGGGCCAGTCTGATGACACAAAAGTAGAAACAAAAAGTAGAGACAGCAAAATGGAACTGCTTTGCAGCTGTTCCCCAAAACTTAATGATGGTGATAAAATTGCGAATGTAGCCAATGCATACATAGCCAGAAACAAAGGAATATGTGATCATGTTTGTACCATCTGCACTAATTGTTTTTGCTTTATTTTAGTCTTGTGTGGCTAATTTACTAAAAAGGTGTTAGAGTTCTCTGTAAAGTCACTCTATCCTTGGGTCCTCGTTTGACAATGTAATGCATGCTTCATCCTCAATTTGAGTTCAGCTGTAAAGTGAGTAAAACTGGGTATCAGTTCAGAAGATTTGCAGATCTTACTCTGAGAAGGCTTCATTTTCAAACTAGTGAAGGCACAAATGCAAGAGAAATCCAAAAGTGGGGGTGAAACTCCAATTTAGGTGAGGAAACTAGTTTAGTCCCTGTTTTTTTCCCCCCCCTGTGCACTGTTTTCATCCTGACTTCCCATTTCATCCCTAGTTTGGAAGAAACTGGGGCCAATATCCCTAATTTTTCAAACAATCATGTGTCAATTAAGAATAGTATATTAGTTGGATGGAGTGAAGAGATAACATGATACAATATGTGGCCCATGACAGCTTGGGGGCAGGAAATGTGGTTGTCAAAGCACAACAAAAGCATATCTATTAATAATGAGTTCGCTATTATAAGTTCGAAGAAGATAACATGAGTCCCCACTGCCCAATCCTGACATGACTTGCTAGAAAAATTTCCCAAAGGGTTTTTAACTCTTCTCTGTATCTCTCCATCCATCTACAAAAAAATGACCTGCTATGTTCCAAAATCTGAGTGAAAAATAAATTGTGTTTATGGGTAGATGTGTGAATGGTGTGATAGATTACCAATGTAAAAGCATCAAGAGTAAAGGCTCAATAATGAAACTAGAATAAAATTATTCATAAATCATGCATCAAAACCAGTATTGTTTTTGGAATGGTACTGGAGCAGTGCTAGAAAAGCCGGTTAATTGATCACCTAAACAAGCTTTCTTTTAACACTAGTCCTTCCAGCACACCTAAAAAGTGCAAGCTATTTTGGCAGATACTTTCATAAGTATAAAAAAATTGTCATTGTGAAAATCATATTATATATTTATACAATACATACTTCTAAAAGTCGCAAAATGACAATCAGTAACAGATTCCACTTTTTGGCCAAATCCTCTAGAACCCGGACTTACTTGGAGCCCCCCAAATAATAAGTATTTGGAGTTGCCAAGAACATAAATTACAAACTTGCAAACCTGCATTTCATTAGCTTATAGAGCCTTAAACCCAATTTTGCACCCGAGTTTAAAACCCAAGTCACACTTGAGCTAGTATATATAATACACATATCAAACAAGCATGTCCAAATTATCGGAATTAGTAGGACACTGTAGGAGTCCATCATTCACTCCAATCCTCCACATCTAACTTGAATTGAAATTGGGAATCCGAATGTGGATAATAGAAATCCACTGTTTGCTTTAGTTCCCCTGACCTTAGCCTCTGCAAGGGAAACCGGAGCCACTTTTCTCCCTACGCTAACACAACATCCAATTTCAGATTCTTATCACAAGTGTATACATTTAATCTTCCTCCATTCAGCATATCAGTTATGATATAATAAGATTTTTGTGGTGGCATATGTTTCTAGTATTTGGACCAATGCATGTTAATTTATTAATGCAGTCACATGTTTCTATCCTTGAGAAACTTCATGCACAATAATAAAAACATTACACCAATGTTTTCCTTCTTTGTTTTCAATTTTGTGATGTAAGTTAAGTGGTGAATCATCCATAGGATCATTTAACTAGATTTGGTGATAAGGAAATATGGCAATTAAATTTTTTTATCATCCTTTTATATTTTTGGCTACCTATTTGAACTTAGGATAATTTGGCAATTTTTTAAACAAATTAGATTTTTTTAAAAAATTTGGCAACTGCAAAAGCCAAGACACTAAATTTTGGCCATCTTGAAAAATGATTCACCAAAAATTGCCCAAAAACAATTATTTGCACTACACATTAAAGTTAACATTAAAGTGTATCCTATTGAGCACTAAGTTTGGGTGCTCATTTGGACCTTGGTTTCACATTTCATACCCAATCAAAGGTTATCCATGAAGTCAGCCAAAATGAGCATGAAAAAAGTAAAGTGAACACCAGATTTTTGGTAAAACTGAGGCAAACTGAGGAGTTTCGTAATGATGACAAGATACATTTCATTGTCAAAGATAATAAAAGGAGGCCATTGGGATACTTTGGCTCAATGACAATACAATTTAGAGCCAAACTCCTTTTTCAACAAGTTTTGGAGCAAAAAGCAGTTTCACTCCCTGTTTTTTCATTGTGTTGAAATTTTCCTCACATTTTGTTATTTGATTCCTAGTTTTGGCAATTTTGCTATTCTCATGCCCAATTCACAGAACTTTGTGAATAACTTTATTGTGCTCTGAAATATGATCAAAATACAAATTAAAATGGTATCCTACAGACATCACTACATCAAACCACCTTATGTAGTTTATCAAAGGAAACCTACACTCACTCTTGAACAAAACCTCATATAGCAATTGTTCCTGCCCAAGGCACCTTGTTCCCCCATTTTATATATTTCATAATTGAAAAGTTCTTGTTAAATTTCATAACCAAATGACTTGCCAAGGTTTCCCAACAAATTTCTTGGTAAGGTTAATGACTCATTGAGTTTCCTATGCAAATATCTTGGTTGGCATAATGATTTGTAAAGTCCCCTAAACAAATATTTTGATTGTGAGAAGGTTATTGTTAACTTTCATACGTAGGTGAAGGTTCTCAGTCACCATCCTGATCAAGAAGACCCTTGGACTAATCATGTTCTTATGTCTCCATGAATCATGCTTCTAATGTCCATGTCTATTTTTTTAGCTATTTGGTGATGGTTTTTTTTTGGTTGCAATAGCTTTTGCAACTTAGTTTCATCCTCATGATTACAAATATAGGATTTATTTTTCTACCTTGTCATGATTACTATTATTTGCATATATGAACTATCAAGGTTGATATATTCATATGAACTATTTTCCAAACCACTGGGGTGGTAACTTCTTATGTGCCAATTTATGATTCAAGGTAGACAACATCACAAACTCACTTTCCTTCAAATTCCTTGTTATGAAATTATTGTCAAAGGTCTCATTTTGCTTTCTTTGGGCAAAATTGATAAGTTCCCTAGCCTTAGTTGAATTTTATTTAGATAATTCAAATGTGAAAACTTTAGACATCTATACCATGATACATCAATCAATTCGCAAGAATGATAAACTTGAGTAATATTATAGGTGGTAATTAATTGATAAATTTGTGATAATATGTCAAGCCCTTATCTCTTTTCATTTAGTTGTCAAATTCTAACCATAGTAGTGAAGTTCACATAGTTCCCACATCCTCTGCCTAAGGTTTTACCTTTGACACACTTACACAATTTTTCAATGATTCATAAATTTGCCCATAACATAACTAAATAGTGTATAATCGATAATGTTTGCCATGGCATAGTCATGAATTGAACCCATAGTCAATGAGTTTTGGGGAAGTTGTCCTTTGTGCATTTTATAAAAACATGCAAAATAAAAGGAGATTTTTGGTATGTTATGAAATAATATAACATTTATTAAAAATGAAAATATGCTAGAAATATTCATAATTCAATTCTAAGCTTCATATTTTCATTTAAGTATATATATTCAATAAGTTGCACCTTATATTTTTTGCATGTCATTTGGAAAAAAAAAATGGAAAAACTTCCCATGGAATGAGTTGCAATGTGGCCACAAAATTTAAAAATTTGGCAAACATTTTTTAATGTTTGGTTAAACAGCTTGTATCATGCAATGCATCAATAGGATGTGCTAAGCTAGTAAATTACAAAATTGGGGTATGAGAGGTGTTGGCTTTGGTTAACAATGTGACCAAACTTGTTTACAATTTGAATATGTACAAAGGTGCAGAGAGAGAGATGGGACTCTTTGAGCAGGAAATTAAAAGCCAAAGGAGGTCATCTTATCAACTTGATACAAAACTACAATAACACACATCTTATGTTGTCCATTAAGTTTTTTCTTAAAAGTACAAGATACATCCCATAATGTGCAATTTTAATTTTGTCCTCTCTCTCTCTCTCTCTCTCTCTATAGATATATATGAAATAAAAATTGTAATGTGATTAGGATACTAGCTTTGTGTGCCACATGTCATCAAACTATTGGTGGTAATGATGAACAATGGATGAAATGATGTTCTTATGTAATTGATGTAAGAAATTTAATAGTGTTTTAAAATCCAACATTATTTTATGTGTTTTAGTGAAGATTGCCAGAAAGGTTTTATATTGATCATGTATATTTTTCATCCAATGTATTTTTAAATGCATTATATTGGTTCGTATGATAAAACATTATATGTAATTCCAGTGTATTTATAATTCAATACTTGATGCCACTTGGTAAATATTGTTCTTAATTGTTGTTTTTACAATCACCATCACATGCGACCTTTGTTTGATCAACAAATGAGGTCACACCCTTATGTTGATTCAATTGTATAAACAACTAAACTTTTCCCATAATCTATGTGATTCTTTGACTAGCTTTAATTTTGATTACAGACTTGAAGTTTCCAAGTTTCTCAACAATAAGTCCAAATGGCCTTCATGGAAGAGCATGTTGAGAGAGTCTTGGAAATGCTTCTTTTTTACTTTAACAAAAATCCCATTTTGTTATGATGATTATTTCATTTTCTTTAACCTCACCAAATTAAAAGTTTGTTTTCTTCTTAAACAAGATATGTTTTAGGCATTCTTGAAAACTTGGTTGTGAATCCAATATTAGGACCAAGACATCATTGGTTTTTCATGAATATATTATTTCTTGAGTGTCGCACCCAAGCCAAACAAGCATACCACCATCTCCAATACCTAAACCGGAAATTTTAAAAACAATTGTAACAAAAGCTATCAGATGATATAATCATATTTAGTCTTCACCTTCTGGTTGTATTCAAAATATGTAAAACATTGTCACGTGTTTGACAAGAAATATAAATATTATTTCCACTGGACTTGAGGTTGAGTCCAAAATATCATCATAGGTTTTTCCAGCATCTGCAATAAACAATACAAACTGCAAATTCCTGAATGTGTAACATAATGAATGTAAAGAAATGTCAAGCATACATTTAGTGAGTGGCAAAACTTCTTGTTCCGAATCCATTTCACCTAATGGACCTCTTATAAGAGTACTGTGGCCCAATATACACATATATACTATGTGACAAAAATGTATATCTTCAACCAATTCCAGTTCATTGTTTAATGTGGAAAATAATGCCATTCAAAGTTTGCCTTAATTTACTGTGCTTGAAGAGCTAGTTAAATGGCTCCTGTGTTGTGTGCATTACCAATGCATAGGTCCCAAAAATGTAAATCCTAGTACAACACTTTTTTCTATACACCTTGAAATAATGATTAGCAACAACAGAGCATGCAAACATTATAAAACATAACAAGATTTTGAGTTTACAAAATCTATAAGCTATTAGAATCTTTGAATTTTATCTTTTGATATACAACGTATGTTTTGAAGTACAAATGGTGGCCCACGAACAAAGAACATACCTCGCGATCCATGGGCAACTTACCTAATGTTACATAACTTGGGGACAAAAGATGGGGCCATGAATTGGAAATTGTGGCAAGTACAATGTTCAAAAGAAGGGTACAAGTTATATTGAAAGTACAAATGGTAGTCAGGATCAGTTGACAAAAATATGGGTCATGGCTTAAGGGCCCCTCATGCATTTTGCTTATGTGATGATGTTAGAATTATGTTGCCATAGCATTAGGTGTCGAGAATTTCTAGCAGGGGTGCTAAATTTAATTGAATTCAAGAGTTAATTAATGTTCCATTTATCACTGGCTTACTTGGAGAGTTGGTTAGATGGTACACTTTGAATGATCTAGTTGCAAAACTTTGTCCTTTTTTAACAACTTGTAAGCTATCACATGAGTTGATTCATAAGAACCAAAGTGAAGATGTTAAGGTTATTGCTTCCCAATTGATGGGTTTACACTCTATTGGGATATTAGTTCAAAATTTCTTTCATAACACCCTATAACATTGACATTACTTGCAACTTTTTATGTGTTGTGAAAACAAACCCAATTCACATAAGGTTGGTTGCCAACCAGTCTTTTTTTTGACAATTTTTTTCTCATTTTCTTAATTTTCAAAACCACTTTCAAAATTGAAAAAAGAAAATCTTGTTGCCGACATGTTATTAGAATCAGATCTTATTAACCCTGGAGATTCTTGTCAGTCCTCAAGCCATAGTGTTTCCAATATCTTTTTTAACTTGAAATAAAAATAATTTACATTCTCCTAGACTAAAAAATACATATCAAGGTAATCAATTTTGAATAATGCCTAGATAGTTTAAAGTGGACACTGTGAGTTCTATTTGAATTTCCCATTTTCAACATTTTAAGTGAAAAGTAATTTAAGATTGGTGACCTCACCAATTTGCTTTTTGCAAACACCTATAAAATCCACCTCCAAAGGAGATAGCACTTTTAGTGGTACACAAGGAAAATATTCTCCACTACATGAATCCACATAGCTTAGCATTAAACACATTTTTCATAGCTCAAAGATAGGTTGTAACCAACGTTGTCCAAATATGAAGTTTTAAAGCTTTACTTGGGTTATCAATATGACATATTTTTCAAAATAATCTAATATAAAGATATGCATTAAAAATTTAATAATGTATTTATTATGAAAAAAACAATTATTTTTTCATTTGGGGATATGGATTTACCAATTTTCAAATTCATACTAATTATAGGATATGCACAAAGGTTAGGGATAAAATTTGAATGTTTGGAATTAATTTTTGCAATCATGCACTTCCTTTACAAAGTTACAAGAACATAAATATTTTACAAAACTAATAACTTTTGGGGGAGTTGAACCCTAGTTCTTTAAAGAATTTTGCACAATGTAGCACAAGCTTCTTGCCCCAACAACACCTCACATGCACCCTTGTTAGAACACAAAAGCATCTAACCCCATCACAACACAACCAAAAGCTATCATTCATGTTACTCATGGATTCCACAAGTAAAACTTGCATTAACACAACGATTAAGGTATTTCAAATGCAAATTGTCATTTAGATTTGAAATTCCAACAACCTTAAAGAACAAAAAACAACAAAAATATTTGTGTTCTCACCTTGCCAAATCTAAACATTGTCCAACTCCGATTGTTCAAAATAATTTGATTCTTCAATCAAGTCATAATTTTCTTTAATCAATAAATATTCAACTTTCATAAAGTTTGTAAATTTTTTATGCCATGATCAATTTAGATTTGGTATTAAACATGCTTGGACAATAAGGATCAATATTTGAATGACCATCATTAAAAGAGAGATTATGACATGTTCGTCATATTTAAAAGTAAGAACAATCCACATGTCCCACATAATGTTCCATAACCCATGAAACAAGAAAATTCAAACATAATTGTGAACATATTATGGATTAATGTGAATCATAAACTTTCAAAAATTGCAAAAAAGGTTTGATCACCTTTACAAC
>Ga0209208_10000467_pt1 | contig 52272 bp, 42 predicted proteins | sample S1TSphfallax_3_FD_187694 | JGI IMG/M metagenome (GOLD analysis project Ga0209208, IMG submission 187694) | Host-associated microbial communities from peat moss isolated from Minnesota, USA - S1T2_Fd - Sphagnum fallax MG (SPAdes) (version 2) | ecosystem: Host-associated > Plants > Peat moss >... | reverse complement strand
TTCCAGAGGCGATGTTACTGGATGCTTGATCCTGCACTGGAGCATATCGTGCTTGTCCATTACAGAGAAGTCACGGAATCCAGCAGGTTTTCAACCATGGCAGCGGATACTGCTACTACTACTACTACTCACTCTTCTTCTTCTCCCTCGCCCTCCTCTGTCGCTGTTGCTGGTTCTCCCGATGTCTCCGGAGTCGGTCCCTCTGACCAGGAGCACGAAGATGGGGATGTGGTGGAGTCTGATGAGGTTGAGGATTCTTCTGGGATTGGCCCACTACAGCAACAAGATGATTGGCCAAACCTGAAATCCATCCAACGGCCATTGGACATGGGCTCACTTGAAGTTTCAAACAGGAACTTTGCAGGTAGCACAAGTGAGGAGCTAACTATTCAGGTCCTTCAGCAGAGGGCTCCGCAACAAGGTGAGGGATCACCTGTGAACCTACCCCAAGCAACAAGAATTCTCAAACCTCTTTCTAGTGATGTCAATCTGGGCCAGGCAGATTTGATGCCTTATGTGGTGGGGGCAATCCCTAGCACTGCCATTGGCCTTTTGAATGTGTGCCATAGTGACAGGGAACTTGGCAGCTTCTCATCATTTTCAAATGCTTCAGGTTCTCTGATACGGTCCTCAATTGCTGATACTCAAAACATGAGCTTTATTGATTCTTCTGGTTCCTTAGGTTGCAGCTTCATGGAACTCATGAATCATGGTATCAATGAAAGTCAAGACTACTACTTGAAGACCACGACACAAGGACAGGTGGAAGGCATGTTTTATGAGCCAGAGGATACTTCAAGTGGTGATCAGTCTGAATCAAACACAGTTTTCCAGCTAGAATGTAATCTTCCTACAGGCTTCAACTTCATGGCCTCTTCATGGAGTAGGAAAAATGGTGGTTGTTCAAATGAGGAGTGGGAATAACACTGAATCATATCAGTGGACTCCCTTTTTGCCAGACCTTCACAAAGGAGGATCTTATTAACACTTCACCACAGATAGTCATGGCCTAAAGTACTTCTTGCACACATGCAAAAGTTGATTGGATCATGGGGCAGAACTAATCATAGTGTAATTGTGGGATGTGTATGTAGATGTGATGCTACTTGATACTTTGAATTGTGCTTTTGTGGTTGTATTGACAAATACGCAAAAGGTCATGTTTAGCAGCCTTTATTTTTGCGATGAACTTTGCAAAGGACTTTACAAACACTTCATTCAGATAGTCATGGGCTGAAGTACTTTCTGCATACATGCAGAAGCTTGTTATATCATGTTGCAGACCTGAGCACAGTGTGATTGTGATGTGTCTTTCACATAGAGTCAATGCTAATCCATTCACATACTTTGGATTGTGCTTTTGCAGATGCCACTGACATTTTCACATTCCAAGCAACTTCATTGAACCCTGCCAACACACAAGTCTTCAAGGAAAGGACTTTAACAGCAATATATGACCTGGATGATAGAACATTTGGCCAAAATTCAGAACTGCAGGTGAATGTGTTGCAGTGCAAGCACATGGTGAACACAATATTGGCCAGTAAATGTTATCTCATGGAGCAGACTTGTACATCTTCAGCTGATCCAATCTTTAAAGAGTTGTTCCGCATTGTCAAGAAAGCAGACTTGATTGTGCAAGAGTGCAGTGATGAGCCATTGAAGCTGAAATCATTACTTGCACAAATGGACAATGTCCATGCATTTGTTGATGTTACTGTTGATTGGCGATGGTGCACAAGGTTGTTCAGAAATGATGTTGAAGATTGTACATGGGCATCTGTTCATTCGACATTTGAGCAACTCAAACAGCAAGATCTTATGCAGAATAAAAAGTTGTGGGATGCACACATTGCAGAGCTTCAGAAGCAATCAATGAGTACTACTGGTGATCCTAGAATGGGAGAAAGGAGCAACCTCGCAGATTATCTCCAAGGGAGGGTGCAGAATGTTATGCATGCCTCCGATAAACCAGAGGGACTGCCTCGATGCTTTGTTTGGGCCTCTGATCCTGAAGCAAAGCGAGGAGAATTTTTGGGGACGGGCACATTTGGATCAGTTTCTGAGTACACATGGTTTGGCCTGGAATGTGCCAAAAAATCCTTCAATCCTTTCCTTTGTGAGAAACAGGAGCGTGATTTTGAGAATGAGGTTGGAGTCATGGTTCGCTTGAACCACCCACATGTTGTACAATTGATATGCTGCTGTCAAGATTCTACCAAGCCTTCAATTCTGATGGAACTCATGCCCACAAATCTTGAAAGATACATTAGAGGACGCAAGTATCCATTCACACCTCTAGCAGCTGTTGATGTCATGTCACAAATTGCTTCAGGCATGGAGTACTTGCATGAACAAGGGGTTGTGCACCGTGACCTCAAACCTAATAATATCTTGGTTTGTCCAAACACAAACCCTGAACTATCTGCAGATGGGTACGTGGAGGTGAAGTTGGCTGATTTTGGATTGGCTAAGACAAAGGTCTATACATCTGCATCTATATTGAGCTCTCAGATTTGTGGGGCAGCACCATGGAGGCCACCAGAGGCTTTTGGGGAACGCTTTTCTGCGAAAAGGGCTGATGTTTACAGCTTTGCAATCATGTGTGCACAAATTCTCTCTTGTAACGTGCACCCTTTTGGTGACCCCCCAACAAGAGTGCGTGAAAGAATTAGTTCCCCACAGCATGAAAGGCCATCTTTGCCTTCCAACAACAATTACCCTGCAGAATTACTCTCCTTGATCAAGGAGTGTTGGGCTCCCGATTCACAGAAGCGTCCCAATTTCTCAACTATCTGCAAGAGACTCCAAGAAACTAGACTTGGTCTTTTGGTATGCAACAGGATGTGAATTGGAACTGACCTAGTCTATGAATGGTTGTTCTTGTATCTGGCCTGTTGTTTGACATGCATGAATGTGATGAACTTGGTGTTTGCTGGACACATCTCTCATGATGACATTTGTTTCAAGTATTGGAACACATGGAGTGATAGAACTCTAATTTTCATACCCTGATTGAAGAGTTTTTTGTTTGAAGGCAAGAGATCACAGAGAGAGCTGCTTGCAATAGAACCTTAGATGTAAATTTTAGGGTCCCAAAAACATGAAACAAGATTGTAGCCTGTAATAATTATGATAATTTTCCACACCTCAGATTCATATTTCAACAAAATTTATTTCATTATTTTAAGAATTATTTGATGACAAAACTGACACTAGGGAAAGTACTTAGAATCCCTAGGATCGGTTTTCTGACTTCTACCAGTGAAATCATCTTGACATGTGTGCTTATATATTAAACTGTTTTTGGCCAAAATTGTTTTTATGTTTTTATGCCATGTAATGCCCTCAGAGTGTGACATTCCCAAAAGTAAAGCACCCCTTGGCGCCACCTTGGGTGGCCGCATACCAGGGGAATGCCCCCCTCCTGCCCCTCCTGGGGTGTTACCCTTCACTTAATAAATGACCTTTTCAACATTCAGGCACCTTCCACAAACACACGATTAAGACAAAAGCTAGAACTCGTTCCTGGAACTTTAATCCTACATAAACTAAATATTATGGCAAAGTCCAGGGGTCTTGGGTCTGGAGTCTCCACTCTAGACTCAGTAAGGAAATACATGACAACTACAGGGCATGAGCAGGAAAAAAATCAAATTTTTGTTGACACCAACTTTAACAGTAAGGGCTACTAAGGGCAAAACCCTGAAAATGGTGTAGGTGCTAGACCTGTTTTGTCAAGCCTAGGATCTGGAAATAAATAGCACTAATTCAAAGGCATTTTGGATAGGTAGGAGGAGAGACGCAAGACTAGAATGGCCTCAAACTTTTAACTGGACCTAGGCACCAGTGATATGGTCTCCAAGCTACTTGAAACTCCATCCGGCTTTGTCCCTAGATTTTGCTAGTGCAGACTCCTTTTTGCTGGAGAAAATGCAACACAAGCTTAAATATTGGTTGTCAAACAAACATTTTCTGGGCTATGAGAGTACATGGTGGCAAATAGCACGGCCTTTCCCTCACTTTGATATTTTCTCAACATTTCAGCCAGAACCAAGAAGGGCAGGGTCTTAATGAAGAAGGGCATAACAACAAGCCTCTTGTCAATTTTTTCATGGGTGAGTTCTTCCCACAATTGTTGCTATCACGTGGCCTGGAACCAACATTGGAGAAGAAAAGTTTATGAGGCTTAGATTTGGTGGATCCAGTTGAGGCCACTGAAAGGTCCCTCACAAAATGGATCCTCTGTGCATTGGAACCTAAATATTTCATTTGTAGAATATCTTGATATATTGGCTTAGGAAGTACCAGCCTCATAAGGGGGGGGTGGATGGTTAGGTCCAGTCCAACATGGTGTTTGCATCATGAGCATAAGAGAATGCCTAGATTGTTGATATGGAACATGGTAGCAAGGGCTTGGGCCTAAGATGGTAAAACAATTAGAAATGAAGAGTGCCATAATGTCGGAGGACACTTTGGCAACTAGTTTTTGCTGGGACATGATTGTAAAGCCATGTGAAGAAGGGTCTTGGAGGGGTAGAATAGCTGAATTATCTTTATTAGGTTGACCGACAATGGTACTACGCATTTGGGCAGCTGATGAGAGTAGAATTCCTTCTAGGGAGGAAATAAAGGATAAATTTGTGACCTCTATCGATGAAGAATCACCCTATTCTAAAATCCCTCTACATTGGAAGCTTCAAACAAGTTGGGGGGAGGTGTTGTGTTCACATGACAAAGTATACCTTGTTAAGGAGTGGGTAGGGGTTTTTGAAGGTGATAGTCTACTCCCCTTTGTTGTGTTCCAATCCTTTAATTCATTCAGTTTGGGATACAATGAAGGGGTGCATGGGTTGGACACCCCAAATATTGTGGAAGGTTTTCAGTTGAGTGACAAACAAGAATCTTCACTAACAATTTGCCATTGTTCTAGCTCAAGGGATCAACCATAGGTTAGAATGGAAGGTCACTCAAGTCATAATAGTTAAAATTGAGAGAGGATCAAAGAAGACATGCCTCTACACATTCTTGTGGTAGAGTGGATGAATTGGACTTTGACCCATAACTATATGTATGGAAGGGAGGAGTAGATCTCCTGGCATATTCCACAATCTTGGGTCAAAAGTTGTCAAGAGACGCTAAGCCCAAAGTTAACATTGTTGAAAAGACATGGCTAGGGCAACTTGCTTCCAAGTTTCAAGCTTAGATGCACTAATACATGACATACATTTCATAATAAGAAGGAAGTTGCCTTAATTTGGGCAGTGTGGCACAAGGCAATTGTAGTCGATGTCTAGAGAAGCCAAAATTGCAAATACAATGGACAAAGGTTGTCTATTGTGTGAGAATATGGAGAAATCCATCATACATAGGTTCTGGGAATGTTGGAATGCACAAAAGGCCATTGGAATTCTTTTGTAAAGTCATCAGTTGGGTATTGTTTGGATCTACTGTGGAGCAACAACTAGCCCCCCTGCATTGTAAGCATAACATCTTTGTAACAAAAGAACCAATGAATTCATAAGGCTACTGGGTTGTGGTCTCTTCCCCAAGGGATTACGTTTTGGGCCATTTGGCTTGGAAGGAATGATGCAATGTTTAATGACAAATATTGGCGTATTCAAGAGACTTGAAATTTCATGTGTTATGATCTTCTTGATTCCAGTAGGGCCACTTGGATTAGATGTTTGGGTTTGAGGAGGAATTTCCTTTATGCTGAATATGCTTGTGCCTTGATTTCTTTGATAAGTTAGGGGGGTGGGGAGAGAACCAGGTTTAGTTGCTCAAGGTTCAGTAACTACATCCAATGGTTCTATGATGGACCTTAGAGAGGATTTGTTAGTTATGTATTTGGTTGTGCGTTGCTTGCGTTCCCTTGGGAGGCGGGGCGGGGACTGTCGGGGCACCCATTAGTGCCATCACCAGGAAAAAAAAGTTTAAAACAAATACCTTGCTGCAGTCATCAAGAGACATCATTTTGCCCTCACAGTAGGAAAGTACAAGGTACTCCTCAAATAATCAATCTCATCAACCATGTTCTGTTCAAGTAACTTCCCAATGCGATTGTCATTTTGTCTTGGCTTTGGAAATGGGTTTGCAATCCTGGTCCAACCAGCATTTTTTTTGGCAAAAAATCTTTGAAAGGCGAAAAATTATAGGTCAGTGCGTCATGACCTTTGTAAAATCCAGGGGTAAAATTAGAAATTTTTGCCTAATGCGATGAGTGTCAAATGGTTAGATTGCCACCTTGCATCCCAATCAAAACCCTAAACTGCCTATCTCTATCATGACACCAACCATTGTTCATCATTGTTGCACTCTACCAAGATGAACTTTTCGCCACCTTTGCTTCTTGTGTCATATGTACATTGTCAACAATGGCAATGCAAGAGGAGGAAGAATTCGCCAACACCATGTTTAGAAATTAATAATATTAGAAATTTCTAGGAATTCATGATGCATTATGATGAAATTTTATGAAATTATATTTTCCAAAATGACGATAGGGGGATGGATTTTGAGAGATGGGGCCCGAGGGTTGATGATTTATGAATGTTGTATTGAAATTTGAAAAACCAAAGATTTGTTGTACTACTATAGTTTACAAGGTGGAGGCTTGGGCTACTCATTGGTTGATCGATAGTGGGCATGGAATTATTCCAAAAAAATTCATTGAATTCCTTTTGAAAGATTATGAATTTTAGTTTTTGGAACTTATAAGTTATGACTCATGAAATTACCTCACAACCTACATGAATTGTTTTCTTCCATGCCCATTGTTGATTCTTCAATCCTCACAGTTGTTAAAAGTTTTTCTTTTTTCAAATTTGTTGATTCTTCAATCCTCAAAGTTGTTAAAAGTTTTTCTTTTTCCAAAATTATTGTGAGCTTTTTATGTCTTTGAAATTTGTTACTACTTAATGGTTTAAAGTTGATTAATGCTACAATTTCTTTGAATTTGAAGTTTAGGCTTTCTGCCTTGAAGCTTGATCAAGTACAATCTATTGTGTGATTATGGCTCGTTCGGAAATGCCGAAGAACTTTTGATTTTGCCCAATCTTCCATCTCCACAACCTTATTCATGAAGTAGCTAGTGCATCATCTTCATAGTTTACATCATTTGCTTAGATTTAGTATGTTGTGTCTAATCTCAATTTAGCTTTTGGGATTGAGTTGGAAATGACCAAGAAAGTTGAACAAAGGAATAAACACAACTTGTATGAAGGGTTTAGGAAGTTCCAAAATACTTGGATGACTAAGCTACCATGTGTAGAATTTGTGTTTGATGAAAAAAATGAAAAATAGTAAGTTTGGTGTAAGGTCTGCACCTTTGTTGAAAAGAAATAAAAATTCTTGGCTGTTAAATTTTATAACTTGTTGAAACACCAAGGTCGTCGAAAAGCCAAAATGTTCATGCCTAATGTTGATGTAAGATCATTCTATTTCAATAGAAAATTCATACATGTTTAAAATGAACGTTTTAACACTACCAACAACTACCCATCTATTTTGGACCAGCTCCGAGTAGATGTGCCCTTTAAGCATAAACGAAAAACATGTAGTTTGTGGTTATTTTTCATCTTCTTGCTCATGGATGTCCCATGACAAATTACAAAAACCTAAAAGATTTATTTCAAGTTTTGAAAATCATAAGTGTTTCTAGAAAACATTGGTCTAACACATCAGGGTGGGGGATGGTAAAGGTCATGCATGTTGTATTATTGGAGGCTACCAAAACAACATTTGCTACTACCCCATTCATTGTAGTTAATGTTAATGAAGTCACCACGATTGATAACACATAGTGGTTGTCAATCCATTTGTATGTGGTGCAAAAATGGAGGCACATTCCCATCCTCTTATGTGTTGAGGCAATAAGTTTGTCTACCACCTCTAACAACATTTTTTTTTGGATGGTTAAATGTATGTTGGATTTTGATGGTATAGGGGTGGAAAAACTAGCTGGAAAGTTGGTTAGCATTGGTTGTGATGGGTCTAGTGTCTTCCAAGGCCATTAAACATGCACGACCATGCAATTGAGCAATAAAGTTGTTCCATTCAACACTAGAGTGCATTGTTTTGCCCACCGAACCAACTTGGCAATCATCACCTTGCCAAATGTCCCTCTAGTGCATTGATTGGAAGGTATCCTACAAAACATGTATGTTTTTTTTTTTCACAATTCGAAAAAGTTTGCAAAATTCTAAAAGCTTATGAATCTTTTCAACACCAAATGCAACAAGATTTTATAGAATGTCAAAACCCACTGGATCTTGATGTTTTCTCCTTTAAAAAAAATCTATTTTGAATACAAACCTCTCATTGTGAAGATGCATGCCAAAAGTCCAAAAAATGATATTGCCAACAAAAATTTGAATGTTTTATGTGACATGGAGTTGATTTTGGGGTTGCCATATTTATTTCCATTACTTGAGGGTGTCCATAAACTCATCAAGATTGCGCAAGGCTGAGATGTTTTTGTGTGTAATCTTGTGGAGGTTGTCAAGTTGGCCCAACTTGAACTGTACAAGTTGTATTGTCATTCTTTTACCAAGTTCAAGAATGTTGCCTTTGATGATTTCAATGCAATTGGAAACTTAACAAATGCAACAATGCCAATGTAGTGGCTTTTTGACTTGAATGGTGGAGAGGTTGCAAAATACCTTGCATTATTTTTCTTTGGACACAAATACCCTATTTATAATTTTTACATTGAGGGTGCAATAATTCTTCAACTTATCACTAAAGTTGTTTTCAACTAGCAATGAACAAGGTCAAGGAAGAGTGTGAAGGGGTAGTTTGAGGACTTATTTCAAAGCTTGAGATGCAATTTCCAAAACAAGAAATCATGACTACATTGGGTGTGGTGTAGCCACAATATTGGGCTATTGATTTGACAATTGAAGAAAAGATTGTTTTTCTCAACTTAATAGGTTGAAAGCAAATTTTTGTAACCTTCATAAGGTTGGTGGATTGGAGCAAGATGTTTCTCCATTGCTTTTAACTCACATGTTTGATTTGTAATCTAGTCATTTCAAGATGACCATTCAACATAATTCTAAAGCAACATTGAGTGAAAAGAACTAGCTCAATCCCCTTATGAGGTTTTGGCACAAAATCTCCACATTTCTTGTCCTCAACCTTTTGGAATACATAAAGCTAGTTGAAATTATTGTTGTACAAGTTATTGGGTTAGTTGAAGCCAAATGGACATTTAACACTGTTTTTTTCATGAAAAAAAAATTATGTAACCATTTGAGCACACATCTTGATTTGTGCACTAGGTTCCATAGTCAACAATTTTTTATTTTACAAAAAAATTCACATGACCAAACCATTGCCAAATGGTAGAACAAGGTGCATTATTGTGCAAATGCATAGCTAACAACCAAATCTTGGAAGTTGGAAGGTTTTGCAAAGATTTTTTGGACTACAAATTTGCATCTACAAACCATTTAAGGATGTAAATTTTTTTTGTAACATAAATGTTTTTTTGTTTACCACACATTTTGAAGTCCCTTTCACATGTAGATTTTGTGATTCAATTCACATGGAATTTGAATTTGTTTTAGAATTTAGTTATATGTAATTGGACTGTCTAATTATTGTTCTCTTAGATCTAGAACTAGAATTGCAACCACTAGATTGCCAAATTAGTGTTCTCCTAAATTCAGAACTGAAACTAGTATTCCCTTGTAGCCAAATGCACTCCCCTCCTCACATAAATGTTGTCAAATTGTTCAATTGGGCTTCCATTGTCATTCTGGAGACATTTGCAAATGGTGACTCATGAGGATAGCCACTCAGAAATTGATGGGTGGCAGATCCTTCCATAATGTACTCTGAGAAATACACTGAGCAATAAATATCAAACATACGACGATGTCCTTTAGAGTGAAAAGCTTAGAAAAAAGGGAGGTAGGTGATAACGCGCTGTACTTAAAACACACGGACGCGTGCCACCCTTGCTCAGAAAAAAAAATAGCCACCTTTGCTATGTTATGTCTGAGCTGTGTAGTTACATTGGCAACTACTTCGACTTTTAAAAAATAACACTGGGTCCAACACCACCAACATAGGTATTGCGAAATTCCTTACCCAAAAAATTCCAAGGCATGGGAGCAAAATAATTAAATCTGACCGACCATCTTCTGTCCAAGAAACTTCTCAACATGGTCGTCATTTTGCTCCTGGTCACCGGGAAAGGACAAAGTACCTCCCCAAAGTGATCAATATCGTCGGCCATGTTCTGTTCGAAGTAACTTCCCAATGTGGTCCCTAGCAGCAGCTGGTTCTTATTCTTTGATCACTGATTCAACTCATAACTACGTGGTCTTGACTTTTCAAATTTTGATAAAATGCCTGGATGATTCGATGATCATCCAGATAGATTATCAATCTTTAATAGTAATACAAAACATAATTAAAAACAGAAAAAAAAAAAACTCATTTTTATTTTAAAAATCTTACCACCAGTACACTAGAAAAGAATTGTCTTTTGCAACTTAGACTATGCAATTACATGTATCACATACAACTAAAAAAATGTTGTAACATTTTTTTTAGTTGCATGTGACACGTGTAATTGGATAAGCCAATTTACAAAAGATATTTTTTCATTATTTGATAATCTACCCATGTGCATAACCGACGGTTATTACAAAAAATATTCCCATAACATAAGACCCAAGGTTTTGGATATTGATAACCTGTCTGATCCCATAAAATTCAAGAAACCCGGCGGTTATTTAAAAGAAATAACCAACCAACACTGGAAACAGGTTTTAGTCAGGTTTCCGACAAGAAAAAGTTCGCTGTCCTCGGATCTGACGGTTCTTACGTGCCCTTCCTTCGGAGCTCGAACTATGGCATGTTGACTACCGCGTTTCTCTTAGTTCTCTATGTGCTTGTATTCATTTTTCCTCGTGTGATTTGCTGCGTGAGGCTCCTCACCGACGCTCCTCGTTGGATTTGTGAAATCGGACGCGATGTCGGGATCCATGGGAGGTGCCGGTGGCTTCGAAGTTGGTTCCATTTGGACTGGCGGGGGATGTTAACGCATCAAGGAAACATCTGAAATTTTGGATCGAAGAGCAGCTTGAATTTCTTGGTTAGAAGTTCGATTGTTCTTTGCATGTCCATTCTTTTGCGCTCTTCAAATGTTTTTTGGTGACACTCTCTGAGGGTTTCAGTAAACTACGACGAGTTTTTTTTGCAACTGATTGTTACTGATGGTTGCACCAGTAGGCATCATTATTGCCGTGCCGTGACTTGGTCAGGAAAAAATTTAGGTTTATGATAGAAGCTGAAGACGCTGGGTGCTGCTTGCGAGCGAACACTGGAAATTGGGGCTACTGCGGTTAAACACACAAGTAAAGGGACAGTTGAGGCCACGGAATGGTTGATAATTTGATGGGGGCACTGCCCTCGAAGGACTGGGATTCTCCAGATCAACCGGAGTACGCTGCGGACTATGATGCGAACGATAATCCATGGCTCATTGACCCTAAGCATCCCAATTTGGAACGCTTGAAGAAGTGGCGGGTAAGCCTTTTTGCTTCATTGGTTCTCATTACTACTTGTAATCAGCCCGTGCTAATCCTGAACTCGGAAAAGGGGCCCTTCTCAGGATTGCGATGATATGTAGGTGTTTCTTGGCCTTTGCCAGGCTAGGCTTTTGCCTCCTTGACAATCTTTTTTGGTAAGGACAGCTGCAGCTTGTACCAAGATTATGACCCAAGCACTCGCCTTTCAGTCGTATGGCAGAAGATCGCCGGAATCCAATCATGACCTTCAAGGCAAACAAGATTTTAGAGCCGCGGGGTAGGCTTGGGGAGCTACAGGCTCACATCAAGCTGAGATCAAGTTATTCGGTGCATGATAGGAAGAGCATGACCTACTTTTCTATTGTTCCTGGTAGTGCTGGATGCAATCGTGGGCATCGCATGCTGAGGCCCAGAACTATTGTAGGGTCTCTTCAAGTGTTGCTAAGAAGAACTCAGAACGTTTTGGCTATGTTTCATGTGTTGTGGGCCCCTTGGAAGGAGTTGGTTACTGGATTCTAGTTAACACAGGGCTTGATGGGGTAACCTCACATCTAGATGTAAAGATTGGGAAATTCTAGAGCCCCTTTTTCTCTTCAAGTCAGTCTCTGCTTTTCAACTCTACATCTGTCACCAGGCTCTGCAGTATTAGAATGTGGCTAACTGCAACTTGTGGAATTTGTATGTGAATTGGTTGCTGTTGGGTCCATGCGGTCTTTTGGAATGGAACTTAGTGGCATGCACACACTCTCCTCAATTTGCAGGAGCAGTGCATGAATTTGGGCAATCTTTAGGTGAACAACTATAATGTGTTTTGAGTCTCAAACTATGTATGATTGCAAAGAGCATGGCACTGATATGTGGTACTGTACTGCAGGAATGCACAATAGTCATCAATAGCACTCGAAGGTTTCGATATATACAAAAACTGCATGAAGAAAGGACAACAGTTGTATCCCCAGCAGCTCGTTTAAGAGCTGTTATTCAAGTATGCTCACCATGACTCCTTTTGAACCTACACATCTTCTCACCACCTCTTCACAGATCATAATTTTGTCATCTTCCAACTCCAGCACTTGTCTCTCTCCTTGGAAGTCTCATCACTTGTCCTGTATATGAATCTTGTTTCCTTTGGTTCAGGTTCTGAATTGTAGCTGAAGTTATCACTCTGTGAATGAATTCATTGAGTGAAAAATTTTAGGTCGAAATACACCAGTGAAACTAATTCTCATTTGACTTGGTTGTAGTTATACTCTGGTAGGGCAGTCCTTTATGTCATTTGCTGATGGATATATTCATCATCAACTTTTACCCATCACCACATACTGCTGACAAAAGTGGCAGAAAGTTCATGTCACAGTCAATGTTTCTGGAAGCTCTAGTAAAAGGATGTTCTTATGGTACATTGCAATTACTTACCATGCTGTGGTGGTTCTTGTCTCACAGGCAGTTGCCAAATTTCGGAGATTTCATCAAAATGAACAAGGTATGACAAGCTGCTAATTGCTTGCAACTCTGTCTTGTCATCATCTTGCTACAGCAGTATGTTTCTATGGTGTTTAGTGGGGTTGCTTTTGATGAGCAGTCAATTCATTTGATGTGATGCATACCTGACTTTTTCCTTGTTGATCACCAGCAAGGCCTGTTTTATCCCTACATTGATGCTTTGGTTACATCATCCATTGTGGTGACGCAGAAGTGCCACCTGACGGCTTTGGAGTTGTCCCCCAAACAGTAGTACATCAACTTCAAGATTGTGAAAATGAAAGTTCACAGAAGCTTGGTGGGGTAGGAGCTGTTTCTTCAACATAATTTGGCTTTTTCAAGTGGTGATTTTGTCACAATTTTGAGCAAGACAGAAGGTTTCCCAATGCAGGATATTCCAGTGATACTTCAAAATCTATTCATGCTAGCAGCACATTCCACCAGTTGAGACTTTTGAGCAGGAGAGATCTTGAAATCTACTGGCTGTAAATGAGATTTGCATTTGCCCTACATAACCTGCCTGAACAGAAGGCTGGTCAGGAATTCAAAGGGGTGTTTTGCTCTGAACTGGGTTTAGCCGTTAATGTGTTCCTGGAAGTATGGTAGGTCTTATGCACACTTGGTTTCTATTTTGCAGGTTGAAAATGTTGCTAGGACACTTTTTACAAACCTGGAGGGTGGCTTCCATGCCTCACCATGTGATTTTAAACAACTTTTACAATTTCTAAGATTGAATGAGGAGAAGGAAGACATTCAACTGGAGGTGAGTACATAATACATGGGATAGTTTTTAAATGTTCTAATGGTATGTATTTTGGATTCCTGTACCCTTTCTTTGATTGCTTTCTCCTTCAAATAATATGATTCTATATTATTTGGACATCAGATCCTGTGGATTTAGAATCCTCCTAGGTGGAGTGATTTGAGAAGGAAAGTTTGGTGGATGCAATGCAGGTTGTGAGAGGGGGTTGTGTGTGATCTGGTACCTGGAGACATTGTGCCCTCATCCTTAGGTGGTCGGGTGGGTCCTTTTGCTACCATTCTCCTTGAAGTTTGACAATTTTTGAACTTCGTGTTCCATGCATAGATTGTAACCATAAGAGGTATGGTCACTGGAATCTGTGCATGATTGTTGTTCAACTTTATGATGTGGAAATACAGTGATACTTTGTTATTTGTGGCTTCAGATACCATGTTCTGTGCAGTACTCTAGATTGCAGTTAAGAATCAGTGGATCCTACTTGTTTTTGCTGCTAAATAGCATGAGTTCAATTCAGGTGCCAGCTGGTGGAATAATGGTGGAGGAGCGTTGTCTTTCCATTAATGAGTCACTAAAAACTGGTGAACATGAACCTGTAAGACCCAGCAATCTCTGATGTTCTTCTCCTGTATCTTTGCATTTGGATTGGGAAATAAAACTTCTTTGCCTTGAAGTTGGAGGTCATCAACAATTCACTATCATTGTAAGGTGCAAGCCTCTTTTGATATGTGTATCTCTTATTCTAAAGACCTTCTGGTCTCTCAATCCTGTTTGTGAAAATGCCAAATTTAACTTCCTGATGGAGCATGTGCTGTGTCATGACAGGAGGTATTCTTAACCTCTGCATCATCTCAATTATTTGTTGCAACTGACTGAAATTCAAAGACTCATGGTGCCCACAAAGATACATGACACTGAACAAGAATTGCATATGCAGATTGACTCAAGAGGGGAGGTTTCACTAAAATAATTCCCAGTAGTACCTTGCCATGGAGATAGTGATTTGATTTATCCCATGAAATTACTGTGGCAGGTTACAAGTGTGGTGGTTCCTGCACCAGAGGGCATTCCAGAGACTCTTACTCTCACGTATGATGCTTGTAGATGGCCTAGCAGCAGATGTCCTTGTTTTGTTCTTCATTGACCATGACAGGACTTAACTTATGCGCTGAGAGTTGGAAGTGGGTCTTGTTCTTCTGCACTTTCTTCCCATTGTTGTTACTCTCTATCAATATAACTATGCTTTTGTGTTGGTTGAACTTGGTATCATCATGGTTACATGGGTTGTTCTCTGTTTCAGGCTGTCCTACTCCATCCGTAAGATGATGGCTGATAATGCACAGGTATGTCAGTTTTCTCATGAATCTTTAATGCACCTTCTTATAACAGAGTGATAGTACCAGATATATGTTGATCTTCATGCTTGTTTGATACAATGCTTAGAGGTAATGCTGTCTGTGTATTGGTTGCTCTCTTTTTCTTCTATTTGTCTGTCTCACAAGTATACCATGTCTGCTCTGGGAGATGACATACAGTGTGAATAGAGTGCACTTTGTGTGGCTTTGTGACAGGTCTGTCAACTGGCAGCCCGTGAGACAATGGGATCAGCCACAACAGTCTTCTGTGACAAGACTTTTACCCCCACAACAAAAAAGGTAACCCTTACAGACTGCAGCATGTCTTCTGGCAGCTTCAGACTGTTTGAATTTCATCTGTGTCACATTCCCTTGACAGGGAGCAGGCATGACTAGGCTCCTGCCCTCATGAGCAATGCTTATTGCTTTGTACCTCAGCCTGACCAAAGTACCCATCTGACTTCCTATTCCATTGTCAATAGGCACACTTCAATGTTCAGTCTACAGAAGAAGACCCACCAGTGATAGCTGGGCATCAACGACCACGGGTATATTGAGCAGTTTTCAATGTGTCTTCTGCATTTTCCATCTTTAGCCATAGTTTCAGAGCTTGTAAACAACCTCTAGAACATGTAAATTGATTAGGGGTTTACCTGGCACTCTATTTATGTGCAGCTTCTTGCTGCTTTAAATAATTGTGGAATTTGCAAATAGCTCTGGAGGAGTAGTAATATAAAGTAGACATGTTTTCCAGGTTTATGTGGGACACAACATGCTATGGTGTTTTCCTGTTTTTGTAATCAGTTGTATGGATGTCATATTCAATTTCCAATTCTTTGTTGAACAGGTGGCCTCTTGTAAGACAGTTAGTGACTCAATGGATCAAGGAGTGAACAAGCCAATCCAGTCTAAGCCAACAAATGTTTGCTCTCAGGTTCTGCAGCATCTGGTTCCTACATCTCAAGCACAGGCCCTACTGCAGCAGCAATTGTCTCTGGCACAGCACACCCAACAGCATTCACAATCCCACTCTTTGATGCTTCAAGTGCAACTTGCTGCTGCTGAAGCTGTCCAAATGCAGCAGAATCAGGTTCTGGCCCACCAGCACCACCAGCAGGCTACACTGCAGCAGCAAGGGATGGTGCACCAAAGTTCAAGCAAGGGTATCAGGATGATTTTGTTTCCTAGTTTACCACATGTCTCACTCACTGTTCAATGGTTTTGCCAGTCAAGGAAAACTTTCTCTTCATTCAAAGCCACAATAATAGGATCCCTTTGATGTTTGTAAGCTCAACATTTGCTCTCAATAGTGCCTTGGTTTGTGCCATCAGTTGGCAATGACCATACATCAGCATAATCACCTGGTAACATACATGTTTTACAATCCTAACCTTTTTGTGTTGTGCATTTATTGGAGTAGGTAACATGGAAGTTCTGAATTATGATGTCAATGAGAGTGGAGACTGCTACTCAAATGGCATGACAGATGAGCAGGTGGAGAAGACGGACTCTGAGCCAGAGAATGCTTTGGAAGGTTATCAGTCTCAGGCAAACACAATATGGCAGCAAGAAGGTACTCCATCCACACACTTCATACTAGTTTTAGCTTCATGGCTTATGCATGAAGTAGTGAAAATGGTGGTGATTCAAGTGGAGTAGTGAAAATGACTGTCATTGATCATAGTTAGCACACTTTGTTTTTGCCAGAACTTAAGAAACACTTCATCCCAGATAGTCATGGACTGTTCTTTCTGCACAGATGCAGAAGTTTGTTAGATCATGTTGCAGAACTGAGTGAACTGTGATTTTGATGAGTCTTTCACATGATGGGACACTACACCTCCAAACATACTTTCCATTGTGCTTTGTAGGTGCCAATGATACTTTCACATTCCAAGCAACTTCATTGAACCCTGCCAACACACAAGTCTTCAAGGAAAGGACTTTAACAGCAATATGTGACCTGGATGATAGAACATCTGGCCACAATTCAAAACTGCTGGTGAATGTGTTGCAGTGCAAGCACATGGTGAACACAATATTGGCCAGTAAATGTTATCTCATGGAGCAGACTTGTACATCTTCAGCTGATCCAATCTATAAAGAATTGTTCTGCATTGTCAGGAAAGCAGACTTGATTGTGCAAGAGTGCAGTGATGAGCCATTGAAGCTGAAATCATTACTCGCACAAATGGACAATGTCCATGCATTTGTCGATGGGTTGTATGAACCACCCACATCTTGTACAATTGATCTGTTGCTATCAAGATTCTACCAAGGCTTCAATTCTGATGGAACTCATGCCCACAAATCTTGAAAAGTACATCAGGAAACGAAAGCATCCATTCACACCTCAAGCAGCTGTATACATCATGTCACAGATTGCTTCAGGTATGGAGTACTTGCATGGTCAAGGTGTTGTACACCGTGACCTCAAACCTAATAACATCTTGGTTTGTCCAAACACAAACCCTGAACTCTCTGCTGATGGGTATGTGGAGGTGAAGTTGGCTGATTTTGGTATGGCAAAGACAAAGGTCAACACCTCTTCATCTATGTCACACTCTCAGATTTGTGGAGCAACAACATGGAGGGCACCAGAGGCCTTTGAAGACCACGAAGGGCACCGGAGGCCTTTTCGTCCAAAAAAAGCTGATGTATATAGCTTTGGGATCTTGTGCTCACAAATTCTCTCTGGTAACTTGTGCCCCTTTGGTAACCCCCCAGTGAGATTGCTTGCAAGAATTAGTTCCCCACTCAATGAAAGGCCATTTTTGCCTTCAGATGACAATTTCCCTGCACAATTACTTTCCCTGATCAAGCAGTGCTGGGCTCCTGATCCATGTAAGCGCCCAAATTTCTCAAATATTTACAGGAGACTGCAAGAAATTAGACTTGCAGCTTTTGGTGTGCAACAGAATGTGAATAAAATCTGATCTTATGGTGGAATCGTTGTTCATCATTCATCCTAAGTAAGTGAACAAAAAGGAGGGAAACTGTTTGGCATTTTGTTTGTGACATCCAGGAATGTAGACTGGGTGAATACCTGAAACATAGTGCTGACTTCATTTGCTCGATGTAGACTAGTTTTTCTGCCTTGATATCAGAAATATAAATCTTTTGTTACATATACAATAGGTAGAAAATACAATTCCTTTGCATAATTACTCCCAAAACTCATGATAGGCAGTCAGCAATAAGTTCAGAACACCAAAAAAAAACAGCCAAGGAACAAAGTTCTTTAATACAATAATTTACTTGGACTTGCTTCAACTCTTCCTCCAACTCTATCACCAACTAAATTATAGGTAGTTGTTTTGCATTCTTGCAAACTATCTTTTAGTTTTTCATCTGAAAACAGGCTATAAAAAGTTAGTGTAGGATTTTTGTCGCGATTCATATGCAGGAATTATGGAAGTGGAGATTTGTGTTGCATGATTTGTGCATCTTCACTTGTGTTTGTTGGGTTGCACTTGTTGCGTATTAGCATGTTTGTTGGGTTATCATATGTTTTCAAGTTGACCTTTTAATCATTTATGCTTATTGTTCAATGTTAAACTCCAAGTGAGAGGCCATGTGCCTTCCTCACTCATGTCATTATTGCCATAGTGAGCCTAGGGGTTGTGATTGTTGTGGTTAATGGTTAGGCATGGGACAAGGTTACCACTTAATCATGATCATTCAATAGGTCATGCTTAACTCCTAATTTGCCTTGACATGTTGATTAGGTTTTAATCAAGGTTTAGGTTATACTAGAAAAGGTAATTGCAAATATGTTTGGATTTGATCATTAGGATGTCTCATTGCTTATTGTTGTGATGAAATTGGGTTGATGATCAATGTTGTGTTCACAGTGTGCTTTAGTTTTGTTGACCTTTTGAAATGTTTTTGTAAGTGTAGGTGCCTTAACCATACAAATGCAATATCTGTGGATTTATGTTATGGGAATTATGATTTAAGGGGTAGCATAAGTTGCAACAAGTTCAACATCCCTTTAAGTTTCACATAAACCATAATAGGTTCAACAAACCTTGATTACCAAAGGCTCCAATCAAATACACATGTTAGGGTTAAGGTTCACCAGGAAGGTGACACAAGATTCAAAAACAAGAATTTGGGGTGGCCAAAGCGATGTGCCAAGCACCATTGTTTTTTGTTACTACATTGGCCATTTTAAGAAATAAACCGATGCCCATGTTTCATTTGGCAACCACATTATGTGAAAGTGGGGGAACACCAAATGTGGTGGTTAGGTCAAATGACACTTATGTACCTCTTATAATTCCCCATCCAAATTTTGAAGCCAATTGCACACATATGTCCAAGATTTAACTTGAATCTTGGGATGTGACTATGGCCAAACTTCATGACCTTCCAATACGGCAAGCCATTGATCGAATTAATGTTATTGGTGGTGCATAATGAAAAAGGAGTTTTTCAATTGAAGGGGGCATTAACACATAAATATTGACCCCACAAGGTGTTGTTGGATTTTAGTGTTCAACCATTAATGTTGGGAAAAGTTGTTATTGAAGGTCTTAAACTAATTAATGTCGATCTTGAGCCATTCCCATATCAGATTTTGACATACATGGGTGGGCCACAAAAGGAACAAGGGTTAACCAAGTAAGAAATTGTGATCTAGATTAATCCCAACAAACCAACAAACTACACTATAGTAGTGCAAGCCCAAATAGTGGTCACACATGTTACATTTTATGACGTATTGGTTGGAAATGTGGTTTAGTATCACTTTGGGGGTTACCATTGATTTTTGGGTAGAAATCACATAATTGCATGTGAGATTCATTGGGGGGGCATGTAGGAAAATTTAGTAATTCAATTATGTTGGTTAGATTTTTAAGCCTTCCACATGGGCTTGAATTGAATTGGAAGTAACATCCATGACTAGCATGCACCTCCAACTAGAGAATTGGCCAAATCAAGGCCACATGGGATGCTTATCATTCTAGAATCTTCATTGAATACCAAGCTACCATGGGACATGTTGATTAAACTTTAAACAGTTACTCATTACATTCATCAAACTTGGCACATTCTACCATCATCAAGCCCAAAATCACTTGTGAATGATGGTAGTGGGCCTTCAAATTTGAACCCAGTAAGATATTAAGGTTATTTAGGGCAATATTTTGAAGGATGGGGTATGGCTACTTGAATTGTTTAGAGGTGTCAGTTTTGAATTAACTATAGTTCTATAGTCTAACATCCTAATTTAAAATACCATTATGTGGAAAAGGATCCACAAGCCAAACAAACCTCCATGTGACATGTCATGATGTTACAACAAAGGTATCCCAACTTGTTACCAACATTAGCAATACAAGGTTATCAACATTCCCTACCAAACATCACCTTGCAAAAGGCGTTAAATGTGGCCAAGATTGGGCCAATTGACTTGATCATTTCTAAATGGTTTGAATTGAAATCCCTTAACTACAATGTCATCACAATTGAGTTTGTGAATTGTCTTCCCACAAAATTCAATGGTGATATTTTATTTGAGCTTCCTCCATTGCATCATTTGTTGGGACATTCCGAACAATTGCAAGGTATGGACAAAAAGTACGATGGTCATGCTTGGTGTAAGTTGTAGACTAGTAACATCAAGAATGTGTTTGGATTGGGCTTTAGAACGATAAAATGCCTTAGACATTTGTGTTGCCAAAATGAATTTTTTTTTTTTCTATTTTAGTGTTCTTTTGCGCACAATGAAGTTTATTGGAGAGGTGATTGTTCCTAGCTATCGATAGTTGGGTAGTGTCTCATGAAATCCTTGGTCTATACTAGTAGCTGTAAGTTTTGGGACTCTTTGCCCACATGTCTACAAACTTCTAGTTGCAAAATGTATTATGTTGTTCATAAATTTCAAAATCTTTCAAGAGCCACAATCCGCTTGGCACCCATTCGCATCTATTTACAAAAGGGATGTGTAGAGAATCTTTTTAGTAGATGATCAACATGGTTGTTGATGAGGTTTGTCGCACTCCAACTACTACATCTTTGGTTATTACTTTGTCTATGAATAAAAGTTTTCTTTTTCGTCATTTGTTCAATAAGGATGGAAAAGGTCATGTGGAGTTCTTCAAAGGGGCAAAAGTAAATCAAATGTTGTTAAAGTTCACTCCTTTGTGCTCTCTTAACATACATAATTTTGTTGCTTCATTGAAACATCATCTTGATAACCCAAGCCCCTTTGATTGTATCTTCAAATTGAAAGCTCTATTTGGTTACAATTATATTAAGGATAGTTATTTTCTTGATCAATAGGTTGGATAGAAGGTTTATTTGCTCAAGATGTCCATCAATGGAGCTACGTTCGGATTTGATTTTGTGTAACGAATACAATTGATGAGGATCTTCAAAATGCGTGGATGATGTTTGATCACATAAAGTGTGTTCAAGGATGGACGACCATGGCTTATCATGTTTATGGCCTTATCTATTACAAGGTCATGATGATTACGATTTGTGATATGCAATTCGAGGACACAAAAGTTCAATGTATTATGTGGAAAAAATTGAATGCAATTGTTGAAAGGAAAGGTTTAGGTATGCTTGTTTTCAAGGGGTTCATGGCACATGGTGTGCAAGCAAATTAGAATGATTGCATTGTTTATGGGATTGGAGATCGTTCGATGAAAATGATTGACAAAGAGTGGACCTACTTGTTCCATTGGATTTAGTGTTTTGACAAACATACCAAGCAATTGATTGCTCTTGTCTTCCATGACCAACACAAAGCCCTCTGATATGACTATAAGAAAGCCATGTCCTTGGAGGAAGCTAACTTTCAATATGCTACCATTTAGTCTTGGTGGTACTCATATATAGCTATAAGCGAAGGCACCATTTATGAGATTAAAAATTAGCTTGGATTCTAGCACTTTTGTGTGCGACAATGGGGAGGTTTCATGTTGGATGTAAAATCTACTAGACTATTATGTTCCATTTGTCCATCCTAGATTTTAACTTTATTCCTTGTATTTACATGTGGAAATTTTCATTGGAGGAAGAAGCTGATATGTCGACTTATAACTTATCTAAAACAATCCATAACGTTTGGCTGCAACAATCTAGCAAGAGGGGTACTTGTTTCTTTACTACAACATTTGACAATTATGTGTAAGCATTCAAGCAGTCTTCCTTGCATTATTTTTTTTACAAGGAGGTGCATCTCGGATCAATTTGGACAAGAATGAATTGTGCTTGTGTGGGCCAATTAGTTTGGGGAACCTATCAAAATTCTTGTTACAATTGCCAAGTACACCTCAAGCTCTAGTCTTTTTGCTAGAATATTGCACTTGGAAGGTGAAGAAATGTTTGGATTAGCTCAAATGCAAGGTAGTCCTTCCATTTGGGTCAAAAACAAATTCACATTAGCATAATCGAATGAATTTTTTTCATCCAAAACTAGCCAATGTAATGGCTCCAATCAACTAGTAGTCAACTGTTGATGTGGTAGAGGGCAATGACATTAATCATGTTGTCACTCACAATGGTGTTGAGGTCTTTGAATGCTTTTATGGGGATGACATTTGGCAAATTGAACATTGTCCCCCAAAGTCAAACAATTGTTGTTCAATGTTGCAAAAAGACATTAAACATTATTCCAAAGCCAAAATCATTTCAAAACAAATAGATCATGATATTCCAACTCCATGTTATGTTGGTTATTGGTTTGCAACCAAAGTTATATCAATTGAGCTACATGAATTTTGGTTTTTTCATGATGACCTTATGTGTTGTGTGGGAAAGATAAGCAAGAAATAAGCATTTGATAGGCCAACCTCGCCTTCCTTATGGCTTGTGCAAGAAGGGACAAATCTCACTCAAATTGAGGTGCTAACATTAGGCGGGTTTTTTGTTCTCAAAGAAGCCAATATGTCCCCTCGTTAATATGGTTGGGGTCAACGTATCTACACCTATGAAGTAGCCTCCCATATGTGCCCCTCAAAATCTCTTTAATGATGGTACTTCTACCCATGTCTATAAGCCATTGGATCCAAATGCTTGGCCAAACTCAAGGAATGGGAGGAAGATTCATCGTTCCAACACTTTCAAGCTATCCATTCTGCAAGAAAACAAGTGGGAGGTGGGACAAACTTTTAAAACCACATTATTAACTCCCTCAAACATTCCTCTTCCAAGATATGGAGAATTTTACCTCCTCCTTTCAGGACCACCAGAAAACCATAAGCAATATGAGGTAATGATTAGTGACTACTTGCTTTACAATTGTGTGGATTTTGCTTCCATGATGGTTTTGTCTTTGGGCAAGCAAGGGCCATGGGTGCCCTATAAGCACTTGTATTACATTTTGCAATATGCCATGTATTCTAGGTTAAATAACCATTCATCCACTATCCATCTTGGAGCTGGAATGAAGTTCATAGATTATTACATTGAGCCAAAGTCCTAGAAGTAATTTAGGTTACAAAGTCATTAGATTGTTGTTAAATAGGATTCTTATGGGTTTTATTCTTCTGGAATCTATTATGTTGTAAAATGACAATATTTTTCATCATTATGTGTGTAATGCACTATTCATTAATTTCCCAAGCATTTTCTAATTGCATCATTATGTGGACTTTTTACCCTTGATTTATTATGTGATTTGACTTAACTTACATAAGTTATTGTTTCGCCCATTTACATTTTAATGTACCTCCATCAAATTTCGTCTTTGCAAATGAAATGTCACAACCCCGTTTTTGGGAGAAAGTGAGGATGACACTCACATTCCCTAAAATGGGGACTTGGGAGTCCTCCGGGACTCCCGAAACTTCAGAGCTCGATTGTAGGGGTCAAAACACTTCGCCTTGAGGTGTTTTTCATATCATTGAAAAGCTACCAAAGTGTAGATGTCGAAAATGGCCTCGCATGAGCCATTTGGACATTTGCAGTACAAGTTATGGGTAAAAGAAGGGTCGGGAGTCAAATGCTAGTTTGACTCCCGACCACTAAAAGTTGGGAATCAACCCGACCCCGGTGTGTGCAAAGGGAGCGCAACACACCATTGAAAAAATTTCAAGGAGAGCTACAAGTTTTCTTTAGACCTCATCCCAATCGGAGGTCTGAGCAAAGAGTTATGACCTCGCAAAGTCCCAAGAGTGCAAACCAGGATAGTTTCGGGATTCCTCCGTGGGAGTCCCGAGACAAAAAACCATTTGGATGTGGATGCCGTGGAGAGCTGCAAAGAATATTATATGGGGGAAGGTGGTGGCTTCCCCCGAGTCTAGGCCATGATGAGTCTTGTGAGTCCAGAGTTGCCCGTGGTTTGTCTTAACACCAAGGGTGTTCTAGAAAGTGATCTAACCAACTTGTTCGTTGGTTTGATGTAGGTTCAAGTAAGTAAGTGAAGTTTATCACTCTTCCTAGTCCCATCCTGGAGCCTCAACACACCCCTCTACCCCTTTTAGTGCTAAGAGCTAGGAGCGTGCCTTCAAACCCCCACAATTCCGCTCTTTTAGAAGCTAAGGCCCATCTTGGGTCTACATTGGGACTTGGGAATGCGTCATGAATTTAGACATGAAAATTATTTGAATCCAATAATTTCCATTCATCATAAGTGTTTTGGAATTATTTTCATCCATGCACTCAACCAACTAGAAGTTTTATTCAAATAATTCATTTACTTCCAATTATCATCCAAAAGTTCATTCATGTTCCACGTTCATCTTAATATTTCATCCTTCTTGTAGCTTTCATCCATGTAGATGTGGTTTTCACCTATCATAAATGTTTCGAAATTAATTCCATCCATGCATTTCAACCTGTCAAATGTTTCATCCAAATGATTCGTCAACTTGTAATTATCATCCAAAAAAATTATTGATGTTCAAGTTTCATCCAAAATGTTCATCAATTTTGTGACTTTCATCCATGTACATGTAGAAAAATATTTTCCATGTCATTCCTACATGTTGGGATATTTTTGTAATATTTTTTCCATGTCATCAAAATATTCCAAAAATATCCATTTTTACTCACAAGCTCATGCTCAAAGGTTCATGCTCATGTGCTCACTTTGTAGCATTGTTGGTGGGAAATGCACCACGATGGTGGGCCAATGTCTTAACATTTTTAGATAAAAAAACGCCAACTATTTGAATGCAAGGTGATACAAATAATGGTTGGGTAAGAAATCATGGAAATTACTCTAAAAGACAACATTAATCTCTCCACCTCAACAACTTTCCCTTTTTTTTCCTTGACTTGTTCCAAGTTGAAATGGAGGTTTGAAGATGATGTTTCCAAGAATTCCACCACTTTCATGTGTTGAAAAGAGAAAGGGGGTGAAATTTTGTCTTTACAAGACATAGTTGTATCAAGAAAAAATTCGAGGTTTTGAGAGAGTCAAGGCAACCATGTTGTATTTCATCCCTTTTTGGTTGGTCTAGTCATTAGTAGGTCTTCATTCTACTTTAGAAGACTATAGAGAGATAATTAGATCAAGTTTTTGGCCTTTAGAAGAAGCATTCAACAAGTTTGAGCGAGCAAATTAGTTGTTGGAAATGATTGGAGGTAAGGGAGAGGTAAGGGAGAGTTAAGTGTAATAGTAGCTGGATTCTTTAAATTGTGAAAGATGAGATGAAGTGAAGGCTATCTCTTTCACTAAAAAATGTATTTTGTTTTGGTGATGTCAAGTTGTAAACTATATAGATTGTGAATCACGATAATCTTAACACAACGATAGATACAAATTTTTTCTAACTTTCATGGGATGTGTTGCAATCACTTTTTGGATTTGAAGTGGAATTTAATCATTGTTAGTGCAAGCACTTGAACCAAATACTTCTATGAATGATGACACATATATGGAAGGACATGGATTCTTTACCTCCTAGGATGTAAGCAATTCTTTTTCGACGTTCTTGCAAAACAATTTTCAAGGAGCTTTATCGGGTTGTGAAGGATGTAGAAGCAATCATACGCAACACCCAAGATTGGTTGGAGTTGGCAATTAGGCTAGTCAACAATATTGAAGTTTTTACTAAAGCAATTTTTAAGCTCCTTTGGTGTGCATCCATATTTTTGAATGCTACAAACTTTCAAATAAATGAACATTGACATGTTATGATGGAAATTAGAAGGTTTGGAAGAGCAGTGGAATGCAAACGCATGGAAGAAATCCATAGTTTGCTAAGGAAGTGCACTCAATGGGATTATGCTAACTTAAGACTAAGGTTAAAGAATTTGCAAAACGATACACGATCTTCAAATCAACAAGATATTGTTACTACTCTCTTGAAATTCATGAACATGTTTGACTTGCTAACTATAGAACCAAGAGAACTCGCGTTTGGTCAACTTATTGGAATTATAAGTATAACCATGGTTCATGAAGTGAAGTGGTCAGGGAAAAACTTTACATTAAAATCCTATTGAAGGGCTTCTAATGTCAAACAAATAACAACAACCTTGGCAAGCCATGTTCACCCCCATGTTGTGTAAATATTTGGTTATTCTATTGATGGTAAGGATCTCAAGACTTCCTCATTTGTGATGGAGTTCATGTACCAAGACCTTCATAACTAACTTGAGAAAAAAGACAACTCATTGATGCCATTAGAGCTTCCTATTGCAATGGACATTATGTTACAAATAGTTGAGGGCATGCAATATTGCATCAACAAGGGATAATACATAGGGACCTCAATTTTTCACAAATTGTAGTCAATTATCCTTAATAAGACCAAGAGATGGTGAAAGCAAGGTATTTGCAAGCCAAAATAGTACTTTGTACCTTATCAAAGATTGTTAACCCTAGCTTTCCTTTTTCTTATTTGATAACTATGGGAAAATTAGATGGATGGCACTTGAATTGATGTTGGACAAGAATGCAAACAATTATTATTATGAACCATTCAAGGTAGATGTGTACATCTATGCTATTACATGCTTTGAAATCTTCATAAGGAAAGTCCCATTTCGAAGATGGGATGTAAATAAAATTAGAAGCTTGGTCAAGGTAGGTGCAAGGTCAAGGTTACCTACTTCTCTACCCACATTCTTGTTGTGGTTATAAAACAATGTTGGGATGTTAATGTGACTAGGAGGCCATCTTTTTTGGAAATTTGAGCCAAGTTAAGACATCTTAAAGCCCTTTGTATGATAGAAGATTTTACAACCATGATGATCTAAGGCATTGGGAAATAGTAGAATTCTTGTTTGAATCTTATGTACTCTTTTTTGAATGGTAGTCAAGGAAAAAATTTCTATTCATTCAAAAACAACAATGATAGGATGCATGTGTTATTTAAGAGTTTTGCATTTCTTTGTGTCTATATTTCTCTTGACAATGCCTTGGTTTGTGGCATTAGTAGGCAACATTAATTTGTTCAAATATATTAATATAATCACTTAGCACCATACGTGATGTTTAATAATCATAACCCATTTTGTGCATGGAATGGAGTAAAGAACATTGGAAAACTAGATATACAATATTGATGAGGTTGGATACTACTATTGGAATGGAATGACAAAGGAGTAGGTGGAAAACATGGACTTTGAATGAAAGATTGTTTTGAAATTGAAGGCAAACCAAATATTACGGCTTGAAGGTATTCCACATGTCCATTTCATGTTTGGTTCATCTTCATGGATTAAGTATAAAGTAGTGAAAATGCTAGTGCTTCAAATGGAGTAATGAAAATGATTGTCATGGATCATAGTCTATAAAGTTTATGTCTCATAGAACTTTGCTATAAGGGTTTATTCACAGTTGGGGTTCTAGAAAAAGGAAAAAAAAGTCAAGGACTTTTATGGGGCTACTTTTTGCAAATAACATTTACTTGAAACAAATTTAAGTGATAAAAATTGAATAGTCCAATTAAGATCATTCATGTGACAATGGTGAGTTTTCACATTCATACATAATTGTGTATGGATATTTTGGTTTATAGCCAAAAACACAAAAATTCCTAGAAATTCCAAAAAAAGGTTTCAATGGACAACTAAACATGTTTTTTGGCAAAAACATTTCTTGCACATGTGACTTACACCTCAAGGTAGACATTATACCCATTGAACACAATTTTTTGTCAAATGGTAAAAAAATAATCCTACTTGTAGCCCTTTCCTTCAAAAGTTAAAAACTTTGAAAGTTTTGTATGATTGGGTTTTTCATCAAGTTCATATAATGAACATATGCTTTCATAGAAGCGGGAATGTTTTTGTTGTATAAATTTTTGGAAATCAATTGTATAACTTTATGCATTCCTTTTGATTCCTTTTTAAAAAAAGAATGTAGTTTAAACATTTGATATAGTTAGTTTACAAAACTCAAAATGACATTTACATAGTATCCAAATTATTTTAAAATATTTTTATTAATTTAACAAGAAATCATTTTATCTATTGGCATATAACAATTCACTACAACTATGATAATGTAAGATAAACAAAAATCCAAAGTTGTGCTTTGCAATCCTTTACATACAAGTCATTCCTTTTTGGTACCCTAATTGTGAATACACCCATAGAGGACTTCATAAACATTTCATCATTGATAGTCATGGGTAGAAATACTTTGTGCACACATGCAAAAGTTATTGGATCATGTCATAGAACTCAAGATATTAGCTTACTTGTGTTGTGTGTTTCACATAAACGCAAATGACTTCATTTATTTTCAATTGTTCCTTCATAGGTGCAAATGACGAAAAGACTTTCACATTCTAAGAAATTTTATTGGATTTTGTAAACACACAATTCTTCAAGGAAAAGGCTTTAATAGCAATATGAGACCTGGATGATAAAACATATGGCCAAAATTCAAAACTACTAGTCGATGGCTTGCAGTGCAAGTACATGGTCAACAAAATATTGGCCAACAAATATTATCTCATGGACAAGACTTGTACAACTTGGACACAACAAATCTATAAGGAATTGTTTTGCATTGTGACAAAAACAGATTTGATTATCCAAGAGTGTAGTGATGAACCATTGAAACTAAAATCATTACTTGCACAATGGACAATGTCCATGCATTTGTTGATATTATTATTGATTGGCAATGGTGCACAAGGTTGTTCAAAAAAGAAGTTGAAAATTGTACATGGGCATCTATCCATTCAATATTTGATAAACTCAAAGGGCAAGATTTAAGAAAGAATAAAGAGATGTGGGATGCACTTATTGTAGAGCTTAACATGCAATAATTTAGTAGTACTGGCGATTCTAAAATAGGAGAAAAGAAAAAGCTTTCACATTATCTCCAAGGGAGGGTGCAAAATGCCATGAATGCCAACAACTTACCAGAAGGTCTACTTCCATGCTTTCTTTGGACCTCTGATCTTGAAGCTAAGCAAGGAGAGTTTTTGGGGCTAGTCACATTTGGATTAGTTTCTTAGTACACATGGTTTGGGATGGCATGTGCTGAAAAATCTTTCAATCCTTTCCTTTGTGAGAGATAGGAGATTGATTTGAGAATGAGGTTGGAGTCATGGCTGGCTTGAACCACCCACATGTTGTACAATTGATATGTTGATGTCAACATTCTACCAAGTGGTCAATTGTGATGGAACTCATGCCCACAAATCTTGAAAAGCACATTGCCACACGAAAGGTTTCACGTGAGTATCCATTCATGCCTTAAGCAGCTATTGACATCATGTCACAAATTGCTTTAGGTATGGACTACTTGCATGGACAAGGTGTTGTACACCATGATCTCAAACCTAATAACATCTTGGTTAGTCCAAACCCAAACCCTGAACCATGTGATGAAGGGTATGTGGAGGTGAAGTTGGCTGATTTTGGTATGGCAAAGACAAAGGTCAACACCTCTGCATCTATCTTGCATGCTCAGATTTGTGAAGCACCATCATGGAGGGCGCTAGAGGCCTTTGAGGACCAGGAAGGGCACTCAAGGTTATTGTTTGCAGATACTCTGGCTTGTTCAAGATTATTTAAGTTGGTTTGGCCTACATGTCCGGAACTTGTTGTAGGGATTTTTGGATCTTGATCTTGTCAAATTCACAGCATGCCACCTTATTATGTTTGAAAGGTTTGAGGCAAATTAACTAGTCCATGAGGCTTCGCATAATGACTACAGGTACTGATGCCTACTTTTGCCAAAACTTTAGAGTTGCAAATTACTATCAAAAAATGCCCGTTAAGAGTCCTTCAAGTGTTCTGATGCTCTCATTCATGTGTTATAGGGTGGTCTGGACTTGAAGTCCACTTGCTGACCAAAACAATGAGTGAGTTCCTATCAGATTATGCATTTGATAAATTTTTTGACCCAGCATACTATGCCTCCCTGAAACCTTGTGTAGTTTCCTGTGATTTTGTATCTTACTTGTCATCCTCCAAGGTAGCAACACAGAAAGAGTAGGAAGCTATAGAAATCGTTGGACCCGATAAATGCAATACTGATTTTTTCGCCTAAAGAACAAAGAATGTAAAACTATGAGTGGTATGTCTTCATTGCCTTGATGTTGAAGAAGATATACCCATGAAAATCAGTTAATAACGCTCCACCACCAAGTTAAGACAACAATGCTAGAAGAGCCAAGACCTTAGTGCACTATGAGAGATTGCATCCAGGTGGTTCATTTCCAAGACTTCTAGTTGACAATGAGCTCATGGATCAGTGGAATGTGAGCTTGGATCATGAAGATCAGTGTTGAAAGAGTTGAAATGGATGCAGACCACAGTAGTCTGCACTGACCACTGTTGACCCTTTGTCTATTGACTGCTTTAGTACTAACACTGACTGTGGAGCTTTCCAGCAATTCAAGATTGAATGGCAATAGTTTCCACGATGCTGACCAAGTGGCAATAGTGTGGAGCCATATGTATGTTTGTGTGTGCATACACATATATTGTTCAAGATTGGGAAATTGGAATAGGGTTTAGGCATACTGTACCATCCACGCAAGTACAATAGTTGGCATGAAATTTCTATTTTTAATTCTTAGAATCATCATTCCAAAATTTTCAGAGCTTTTCATGTTATAATCATTCCAAATAGATGGACACTTCACCTCAAGAAACTAAAAATTATGCAATGTTGGTTATAACTGAGGATATCAAAGACTTCATTGCATCGAATGAAATTTAGATATATTAGCCTGTCTTTGACTGTTGATAGCATAAGAAGGTGAATTTCACGAATAATAGAAGTCGTAAATTGTTTGAGTCAAATCAAAACACCCATCAAAGGGAGAGAGGAGCTTTGATAGATACATGCTTATAGTTGGCGACCTAGGCAGCACCTTGGTTGGAAATTTGTATGTGTCAGTTTCATTTGTTCTCTTCAAAAATGAAAAAACAATTCCTGGTTTTTCCAGGAAAAAAAATGCAAATTTTAGAGCTTTCTGTTTTGGCATTTTCATCAATCTTTAATTTACTTTAGGTTTTAAAGTGTCCCTTAACTTGGGATGCAAAAAGGAAAAAAAAATCAATAATTGGGTCGTGAGAAAAAAAAAAAGTGAAAATTAACTATTTTTACATTTGTGAAAACTGGCATGTTTGAGAACCGACTAACATATAATTTTTTTCTAAATTGATACTTGAACAGGTTTTCAGCAAGTAAAACAAAACAAAACAAAGAAACTAGACCAGTTCTCACAAACCTATGTGAGAACCGCCCGACACCAGTTATTTTGTAGTGCACAAGCAGTTGCTGAAACTTTTTTAAGCTCTTAATATTTTCTATTATTTTGAAGGGCATTTCAAGCGCATTAGAACCCCTTACAAACCTTCCTTGGCCTATATAGGGCACCTATTGTTTAGATCAACCAATTAGATGAGGAGTCTCTCAAGTTTTTTCGTTTTTCATGCAATGAGCCATTTCTTAAGCTCCCCAACACAAAAATTTCTATGTAAAGATGGATTGCCTCCTTTTGGGTTCAGTCAGATACAAAATCGAGGTGAGATGAATTGTGCCCAAACCATATGGGATAAATTTAAGATGCCAAGAGAAGACAAAGAGAACAACCCCTCCAAGGGAAAAGGTCAAAATAATACTAAACATTTTTATTATTTCAAAATGAATCAAATGACATGTACATTTTGTAATGTGGCTACCTTAAGATGTGCCTCTCACCACACTTTCAACTAAGTGGAATGTAAAAAAAATCTCACCCCCTCCCCTCCCCACCACCCCCCTAGCCCCCAAAACAAACAGAAAACTAGATCTTCAGATTGCATTTCAACCATCTCATTGGGCCCTTGAAATTTGAGAATTGTATTCTTGACATTAATACTGGTTATGACCAGTGTTGTTTTGAAGTACAAAGTTTTGAAGCTTTACTCAAGTTATCAATATGGCATTGTTTTAAAAACCTTAATGGAAAGATATATATGTTTGGTGAATATGGATTTGATGGACAATCTTCTTACCGTAACCACATTCCACATACACCCCACCTAAGACACAAACACACCCAACCCTACACAACACAACCAAAAGCCATCATCCGTATTGTTGGTGAACTCCACAAGTAAACCTTACATGAACACAATGACTAAGTTCTTTCAAATGCAAATTGTCATTTAGATTTGAAAATATATATGTCATTGTGTTCATGTAAGGTTTACTTGTGAAGTTCACCAACAATATGGATGATGGCTTTTGATTGTGTTGTGTGGGGTTGGGTGTGTTTGTGTGTGTGTCTATATATATATATAATAAAAATTTGTGGTTTCATCTTGCTAAACCTAATCATTATTCAATTCCAATTATTCAAAAAAGTTTGATTTTTCAATCAAGTCATAATTTTCTTCAAGTAATAAATTTTCATAAAGTTCGTCAATTTTTATGTCATGAATAATTTAGATAGGGATCATCAAACTAATTCTTCACCATGATGTGATGTTATTTAAATTCTTCATTTGTAATTTACATCTTAAAACTACCAACAAAATAGCAAGACTCACACACGTTCAATTTCAATTTATGACACTAAAATTACTAAGATTTGTTTGGGAAGGAAACCAATGTTTGGGAATTGACTTTCATGATTGCACCACAAGCTAGGGGGTCAACACATGCAACATGAGTTACAAATAACCTTTTGAACAAAGACAATTCTCCAACAACAAGTGGATGGTAAGACTCTTTTAAATATGTTATTGTCTTCTTCAATAAAATCACTAGATCTAGCAACTAATCCACCAACTATTATTGCACACGCTTGAATAGTAAAGTTTAATACTTCAAGAATCATTGTTAGAAAAGGGATTATTACATTTGCGTCATACTTAAAAGCAAGACAAATATAATCCCCACATCCCACATAATTATCCACAAATTGCAAAGATTTGAAACATGGATCAAACATAATGGTGAGCATATTGTGAACTTGATGTAGATCATAAGCTTTCAAAAATTGAAGAAGAACTTTGATCACCTCAACAACTTCATTTTGAAAGATGAGGACATCAACATCAAAGGTATTAAGGGCATTAATAGCTTGTCCCATCTTACCTTCCAAAGTTAATGTCAAAATGATATATGTAATTAGAACATCAAATAATAGCTAACGACCTCATGACTAGTTCATCACACAAGCAATGAGAACAAGGTTTAAGACCTTTATAAACACTTTTGCAATTATCCATATTTCAACCTTAGAAACTCTTTGTTGCAAAATGATTTTCCTCTCCAACCCATAACATAGGATAATGACAAATTCCAATGTTTTTTACATAATCAACTTATTGGAAAATCTAGTTTTCATTAAGGTCTTAAGTTTTTGAAGTCACAACATCTTTTCAACACATGCCTTGTCCCATTCTTGCCTTCCTATTCCCGATTATTTGGTCCATATGATTGTCTTATGTAAACTCCCTTGGCCAACCTTCACATTAACAAGTTTTAAATTTGCACTCACCTTCTCATCATTTGTAGCATATAAGTAAGCTTTAAAGATAATGTGATCAAAACCTATACCTTCATAAATCCATTGAAGTTTAAAAGGTGATGATCAATAATGGAACATAATGATGTCACTATAAACATCAAGTTATTACCTTCATCTTTCACAAAACCAATCACATAACACATCAAATCATATTTTTCAAATAAAGTACATAAGTGCCTAACCATGGAAAACATTGTATTCTCATGAATTTTAAATAAACCAATAGTAGCTTGCATAGTGGTTCAAAAATCCTTCATATAATTAGTTACTAAGGAAATGTGTCCATGCCACCTTTGGAGATCCAAAGATCAAAATTGGCAAACATAGTTGTTGCCTCAACAAACTATAACAACACATGCAATTTCATGGTTTTTTAAACCATTGCAAGAAACACTTCTTCCACCAAAGCAAAGTAATAATGAAAAACAACATGTGAACATTGCCATAAGACTAACTTCTATAACCAAATATTTTCAAAAGTGGAAAAAACCATGACGTACCACTTACAAATATACGACATTAAATTTTCAAAAAATTGCTATTGTGTTTGATTAGATTTTTGTAAAGATTTGTGGCACCAAAATAATTCAAGTGTTATTTTTTTGGAACTTGGTGATTTTTTTTGGGAAAAATAATGGAAAATAGTGCAAATTCAAGGAAAAATGCAAACAACAATAATATTGCCAAAAACTTTGTATGACAAATCTAAAAGAAAAAAACTACTTCTAGTGAATTATTTTTTAACAATAATTTTAATAATTGCAACCTTAAACCCATAAACAATTCCAACCTCAAACATATTTCAAAACATTTAAGCAATCTTTGAAACTATTATAAACCTTTTTTTCTTTTAAACTTTGAAATAAATATTAATAAATTGAATTGAGTGTTTTTTATGGGTGAATTTCCACCATTTTGTGAACATTGAAAGGGTCCATTAACATCAAAAAAAAATTATGTCAAAAAATCACCAAATATTATTTTTTGAAGGCTAAAATTTTACAATGGGTCCTTGGACCTATAACCAAAATATTAAAAAAATAAAAAAAAATCCATATATTATAACCAAAACATGGCTAAATCTTCTTATGAATGATCTTGAACAAAATCAAAAAATATAATATTATAATATTAGAAAGAATCATCATTTTAATTCATTCATTTAATGATTTTTGAAAATTCAATTTGAAAATCCATCTATGAATATTTCAAAATAAATTAATGGATTTAAAAAAAAAAATCATGTAAATGTTTTGTAAGTAGAAAATTATTAATAATTAAAACATATAAAAAAATAATTAAAAAATTTAACATGGATTTTTTTTTCGTAAACCACAAAAAATAGGGATTATTTTTGGGGTTTTTTTGTGTGGCACCATTCAAATTTGTAATAAAAATCTTGTTTATGATGCCTAAAACAAACTAAAGAAAAAACATACTTTCTAATTTATGTAAATGTACAAGAATTTAAAATATTAAAAAATGTAATTTAAAGGTTTACATGCACCTTGTAGTTTACATGCATGAACATTTTGATTTAATCATTAACTCATTCAAATTTAAATGTGAGATCTATCAAGTTTTTATAGATCCATTTCAAGAAATTATGATGAATGCAAAATGCAACTTGTGGGTAATGGATTTAAAACATTCAAAATCAATGATTTCATTCATGTGCAAATGTTGATGGTTCAAGAGATGTGAAAAAACTCACCAAGATATTCAAGTATAAATTATGTGAGGGATTAAGTTATTGTGTGTGTGTGTGTGTTTTAATATATATTAATAAATGTCATATATGTACCATTTGGGTAATAGTTTCAATAGGTTCAAAGTGGATGACTCAACTCATGTTTAGATATTATTAGTTCAAGAGATGTGAAAAAATCACTAAACCATTCAAATATAATTGCAAAACATCAAGTTGCAAGTGTTCCAATCTATTGTAATAAATGCAACATGTGAGGAATAGTTTTAACATGTTAAAAGCGAATGGTTCAACTCATGAACATATGTTGACAATTGAAAAGATGTCAAAAAAACTATTGACCCATTATAACATATTGTGTTAATAAAGTTAAAGGCTACTTCAATTTTCACATTAACAATTTGAAATATGAAAAAATAAAATAGGGTTCAAATTAAACTCATAAATGAACAATGTAATCAATGTTATGACTACGAACCATATTGACCATTAACTAGTACAAACCATTTGCAAACTTAAAATGGCCAAATGTGGTTAAAATGTAGTCAAGTTAAACAATAGTTGCAATGTGTGGGGTGGGAAAGGGAAATATTTCTTCTTGCAAATATTATATTGTAAAATATTTGATAATTTTTTATACATTATATTGATGGGGATCAAAATACAAGGGAAAAAATTTCATAAAAAATTAAGTTTTTATTTGTTTTGAATGGTGCACCTTACAATTTTTCACCCCATATATTTCTTCTTCTTGGTGATACTACCAAAACTATAAGTTTGGGAAACATAATGGCAAATCACACAACTCATGTTTTGAGGTGTAACGTGATTAGACTTACTGCCATCATTTATCGCATAAAAATACTAAGGTAGAAACAACATGTGGTGAAGGACCCATGTGTTTTTATTCAAGGTCAATTGAGTTTTCAATGCCTCCCATGCAATTTTTACTTTCACTTCCAAGTTGCTTGGGGTTATAAATGCTTTCAAAAACAAATGGCTTATGTTAACCAAAACTCTTTGTGAATCAATAGTAATTGAACCAATGACACTTGTTGAACTAGTAGAATTTGAACTAGTGATACTTGTTGAACCGGTAGTAACTGAATTAATGACACCTATTGAATAAGTAGTTGACAGAACATGTAGTCTATAAAACTTGTAGTTGACAAAACAAGTAGTCTACAAAACCTATACTTTGTAAAACATGTAGTTAATAGAACATGTATCAAATTTTGAAATTTTTGGCTATTTATAACAGTTTTAGTGGCTAGTTTCTAGTAGTTGATTAGAACAAAGAGTTCTATCAACAATTATGACTATTTCTTACAATTTTAGTAGCTAATTTTTATTAGTTGATTAGAACAAGGTGTTTTATCAACTAGTTATTCTTTAAGTGATTTGCACAAGGCATTTCAAAGTTCAAACTAAAAATATAAAGGAGGGATGGTAGAACGTGAGAAACATTAGATCTCAACTTTCCATACTTTTTCAAACTTTTAATGTACAAAATTTGATTTCTTAATCCAGTTTTGTATTTTCACTACAAGTTTGAGTACCCATTAGCATTGAGTAGTTTATACATCAAAATTTAGAAAAGGAGATTTGCATCAAATAGGAGACTTTTGATGTTAATTTGATTTTTTGTTTCTCTTTCATTGAAAACATGAAAACATTTTTGTACTTTAGCAATATTTTTCTTAAAACTATGTGTAAATTGAGTACATGTTAGTTTAGGAATTGTAAATAGTTCTAGTTTTGTTAGTTTAAATGTATCTTTGCTCACTGTTTTAGGAACCTAATGCTAAAAAAATCAAGATTTGAACAACCTTAATGGGAATAGAAAAACCCCGTTGATAGCTTGCTTGACATTGAAATTGGACCAACCACCAACCTTGAAACCTCAATTAAATTCCCCATTTTCAAGTCATCAACATCATCATAATCTTGATCTTCATTCAAATTGAATATTTCAATCTTTGTCATTTGCATTTTGATTTTGTGGAAAATTTTCAAAAACTCTAAAAATGATCAAGAATTTGTTGTCAAGATTACAAATAGAAACAAACAAAGTGAGTGATTGTGGTTCTTGGTGCAACAAGTCAAGTTCACTTAAATTTTTTATAGGTGTTTGATTTTGAAAACTATCATTTCAAGAATCAAGACCCTCAAATTCAAAGTCTAATGGAAAAATAGGGCTTTGGTTTCCAAGCACAAAAAATAGGCTTAAAAGCAACAAGGTGTTAAAAGAAAAAGGTTTATTAGTCAGCTATAAGTTCATAGGTGATAGATGGGCTTAAGATCTCCAGTTTCTTGTTTTCTTATGAAGCTTGGTGTTAAATGCCTGAATTTTGTTGTTTGAAGACCTAAAATTGATTTTCTATTTCTCTTGTTTGAAATCCAGAATGCTTATGTTTAAATAAAAAAGGTTTAACCTAGACTTGCGTTAGTAACCGAGTGATTTTTCAATATCCAGCAAACAATGGTATTTAATATGTCCCCTGGTCCTCACTTTGATGCACTTTCTGAATAGCTCAAAAAGGGTGGATGAGACAGAACCATGCAAGGCACATAAGGATAATCTGTAAAGGGCTCCTGATGGATAGCTCAAAAAAGGAAAGACAACGCAGAACCATGCAAAGGACGAAAGGTCAAGCCCCAATGGACTCTGGACAAATGGGGCAGAACCATACCAGGTACAAATGGACATGCAGAAAAAGGCGCCAAAGAGGGGGCATAATACAGCGTCTTCTTGGTTGGTTGAAATTGTAGCTTACTTTCTGGATAAGTTGAATAGCTAGTTGCCTGTACACCGTTTAAGACATGGTCGACTTGAGTTACTTTAACTTGTAGTAGGTACTGACCACAAATGCAGGTGATCAGAGATATGGCCAATTAATCAAATCAACATTGCTATTGTTTCCCACATAAATATTAAATATCCATATGTAAATAGTTTGTCTAATCATCAAAATTTGAAATTCATGGATTGGATACTCCATGGGTATGGATCGGAACCATGGTTTGTTCCTTTCCAATTTTGTGAGGTAGGCTGACTGTTGCAATCATGGACAAGAGAAATGAGACAAATTTGGCTAGCGGTCAGATAAGAAAGTAGAATTTGTTTAGAATCCTTCTTTGGTTTTTGCGAACCTCTAAGATCACATTGCCTAATTACAGCAACTTCAGACCTTTTTTCCTCAAAATATGGCTACTTTGGTATTTTTCTTCCCTAATAAAATTCTTTGTGCCCCTCTCACTGGATTTTTCATGTTGCCACAGTGTGAAATTTCGTCACAAAAGAAACAATGATCAGAACCAGGGGATTTTTTTCCAATTTTGTGATGTAGCCAAACTGGCAATCATCCACAAGAATATTTAGTGAAATTCGGCTCTAGTCCAATAATGAATGTGGAAAATTGTTAGAATCCGTCTATAAATTTGACTACCTACTGGAACCTGCTGCAGAAATATTCTGATTTTATTTTAATTTTTTTGGAAATCTAGAAATTTAGGCCCATTTTTTCCACAAAAATATTTTGTATGGCCCAAGTGATATTTTTAGGTCCAAAAGATGCCAAAATTGGCCCCTAAGAAAACACTTGCATCAAATAGGAAAACTGCACTCCTAAACACTTCTAAGCCTGAGGCAACAGACCTAATCACTTGCAATCACCATTGGGTGATTGATAGCATCAACTGATTATTCTGCCATCCCTAATCCAGATCGATTCTTCATGAAATTGTTTTATTCTTTCCATCGAAATCTGCTTCAAAAAACTTCTAATAGAAAGTCAACCCTGAGACAATAGACCTAGTCAACCACCATCTACAACCACGGTTGGGTGATTGATAGCCCAACTGATCTTTCTGCCATCCCTAGGACAGATTGATTCTTCATGAAATTATTTTATTATTTGTAAGTGGAGCCTGTGCTGTTGGCTCAAGTGTGGACAAGTGTGAACACTTGAGGGCTCAATTAATTCCTTCCTAGCCCAATTTTTGCAAATTTTTTGAATTTCCAGCAACAAAATCTGATCAAAAATCAATATCTTCCACATCTTACCTCTGAAAATTGTGAAACAAACTCTATAAAATCTGACTTGCCAAGGGCTTTCCAACATCACCAAGGACACCCCCAAGATTCCAATACAGTTTTCAGTTTCAATTTTATTTAATTTTCATTGAGAAAATGATTCAATGATCAATAGCTTCCACAATGTAGCTTGAAACAGTGTCAAACCAAGTCAAAGCACCCCTACTCATCAAGACCTTTCCAACACTACCTAGAGCACAGCATAAAGCACTCCTAGTTTGGGAGATCTCAATGTGAAACAAAACTACACATTGATTCTCCATGAAATGGTTTTATTCTTTGTATCTGAGTCGACTTTTAGAAACTTTTCACAATTATTTTTATTAATTTCTATTTTCAATGAATTTGTGTCCACAGCTCTCATCTCGAATCCTCTTGCATAAATGTTATTATACAAATTCTGCCAATTTTTATGAAACTGTCATCAACAACCTCTAGTGGATTTTAGGATGGTGAATGCAAGGAAGGTGCTAATGGTTTACAATTGACGCGTCAAAAGATAAGCAAGTGGGAGTCGTCAGTACCGCTAAGTCAAATTATACCTTGTGTGTTTGGTGTGTGAGAGGTGGGCCATTGCAACTGGGTCCCCCTATACTGCGAAATAGGCAGGGGACATCCTATGGAAAACTTTTTGAATGTTGACAATTTTACAAGCGACTATAACAGTGGGTGCACATAAGTGGCCTCTGATGACGCGCCACTCGTGGGCATCTCTAGCTGACAATATTATTGTCCTGGAAAAATCTTCCAAAAAATGTGGGAATGGTTCCATAGCCATCCTCTGGTCATGTGCCTCCTTAGGTGACGCGGAAAGCCCTACTTATGTTTTCCTAGCATTACCACAAGCCACATTACAAAGTGTAATAGTTCCTCCACTTGGTCGCATATTCATCCTCTGCTCATGCACCTCTTTTGGCCGCACAGAAAGCCCTACCTGTGTTTTGCAGGCCGTGTTACAAAGCACAACAGTTCCTCCTATGGAAGGGAGCTAGGCTCCTTTACCCATCTCAGCGCAGTGGGGTCACTAGGTCAGCGGTGTCCCTTAAGGTGCTGACAGGGCTAAGGGGCCAGTAATAGGCCTAACAGGGTCTATTGCATATCGTAAAACCCTGACAAAGGTTTCTCCTTGTTATTTGTGACATGGAAATGATGTCTACGTGTAGATGTAAGCTCCTTCCCACTAAGGAGTAAGTGTAAGAATCCTCCTATCCATGATCTACATATTTTTAGGTCCACTATAGTGGCCTCCTGCTTCACAATGGCTAAAGCCAGGGGTGGGGGAATTAATGTGGGGACCACAGTAACTAATGCTTCATCCTAGACTAGTTATTTTGAGAATGCTCCTACCCCGGGTCTTTGCCCTACACAGAATGGTTTGTCATAAGGTGTTTTCTGCCTCGTTTTAGTCCTGTTACAAGCCACTATGGGTAACAGGCCACTATGGATAGATCGTCAAGTGTCCACCTGACCTAAACGTTGTTCAAGATCCAGATGATGAGTTGCGAAGTACATGCCCATTTGTGTGAATCATGAAAACTACTATGTCATGGAGCGTGCTGGGTAAAGGCTATTGCGTCAGTTTCTCCGGCCATCAGAAATTTTGGCTTGCCCACTAGGCACACTCCATAATTAGTAACTAGTGTTCACTGCAGATTCACTGTACTACCCTTGATTCTCTCCCTCCCTGGTCCTTATGAACCTCCAGAGGTGAAATTGGCAGACCATGAGTCCTAGGAGCGCCTTTGGGTATTATTATATTAATGAGCGCATTTATTCATAAGCACCCTTTTGGTCCCTACAAAGTTAGCCTACAAATAGGTCAAATTAGAACAGAAATCACCTTCATTTGCTTAAAAGGAACCCTACTTTCTCATAAGACACATTATCAGAAAATTTAAAACACATTACAAGAAAATGTAATTTTTCTCACACAAAAGGTGACAGCTTATCACAGCTCACACAAAATTGCATGATTCCATCCACACCAAAGCTGCCAACAAATATTGTGGTGCCCCAAAGTTTTCAACTAGGTACATAAAGCATTCTGAAAATAATCCGTTTGGGTTTGGAGTTAGTTTAATCCCATGAACCTGCCTGGCCAGAGTTCACATACCTTACCCTAAGGTCAGTTTCATCATTAAATAATCCTCAAAATAGTGAAATGAAATTTTGTGAAAATATGAAGTTGACATGTTGAAAATCATCGGTATTCTCATGCATCACATTCTGAATAATTTCACTACTCATATCAAAATAATTTAGTAGATGAAGGAATTATATATAATTTCAAATTTTAAAAACGAATTTCATTTTTGAAAAAAAATATTATACATTTTGTCAGTGTGGAAACTGACCCTAGGCTATGGTAGTCTAAACCAAACCCATTCTCTTGGCAAAGTTAATTAACATCTTTTTTCTTTTTTCCAAAACGTTTTATGCAGTGTTAGAGATGCTTCATGAGTTCTCACCCCTTTCACTGGGGCCCTGCCCTGTTCAGACCCTCAAACCTGTGAGCTTTGAAGCCCCTGCAGGCAGTACTGTTAACCGGTTTTTGTTTTTTTTTTTTTCAAATTTTAATTTAAAAATTCTCAAATCGTCAAAATGCAACATAGTTTTCTGAATGCGGAATATTCTGTCAGAAATTCTTTATTTTTGAAAAACAATTCGGCTAAAAGGAGCCCAAAACTGATCTTTTGGGGGAGGGTGTCGCCACATTTATGTCTACTAGTTTTAAGAGTTCCGCGAAATAATGTGGCCAGTTAAGTTGAAATTGGTGTAGGGATGCTCGCCACCCTGGCTCCATCAAGAAATTGAAAAGAAAACTACTGCGCCTTATCCTACACTTTTATTAGCCAAGTAATAGCCCCACCTCCAAGGCATTCCAATCAGTCATATTTCTTTCAATTTTCTGATGTTGCGTCAGTGACTATTGTTCCAAGAGGGATTTAGCACTAAATGGTGACAGGTTTGAAAACCTATCTACATAATTAAAAACACTAATTTAAAAAATGCTACTGAACTAAAAAAATTTGTCCAAATGTGACAAAACTTTTTATTAGAAAATGTTTGAAAGTTTCTAAATTATTTTCAGAAAAACTGGATATTATGATAAAATATTCTATTTTGCCAAAAACAAAAACGTTGAATCCAATTGGTATTTCAATAAAGAAATTTATTAAATTTGATTTTTCATGTGACCACATGGTTTGTCTTCTTTGTGGTCACAGTTTTAGGAAGGATGATCGAAAATGTGCAATGGAATCACCCCCACACTCTTTGGCCTTGGCAAACAAAGCGATGCTAAATACCCTACCCCACCCACTCTCGACTTGAGCTCTGTCTGGCGCTTTTCTTGTTTTTTTTGTCTTTTTGCACATGTTTTTGGGCCCTGCATGATTCTGCATAAAACCACTTGGACATGTTTTTCGGTCCTGCATGGTTCTGCATGAAACCATGATGCACGGTTCTACATGTTCTTTTTATTCAGCAAAATAACTTAAAACAAATGTTCTTTGCAATTTATTGCTTCTGCTCGAATTATTTTTATTTCGCGACGGGTTAGCAGATTCGAATTCTGAACCTGCAAAGCATAGAACATGGTACTAACCAGTAGTATAGATTCAGTCACTAGAGAGTCGGATTTATTTTCTATTTGAATAAGTTCTATAGTTAAAAAGGCAAACTCTGCAGCAGAACCGCACGATTCTCCGCAGGGCTGCACTGTCAGGCCCAGAAAGGGCGCCTGACAATGCTCAAGCCTCGATGTAGGGTAGATAGCGTTTCGCGGGAAAACACTTGTCGTGACACTCTTGTAATGGAACGGAACTGCTCACGTTGACCACACTTCATGGGGATACTAAAGGATCTGTTAGAGTGCCTTTGTGCTGGGTCCACTTCACTTTGCCTATAAAAACCCGACCTTATATTGCAATGTGAATCGCACCTTATCAATACAACTCATCAAAGCGTGTTTTATAAAAGGCAACCCACTCGGGGGATAAAGTTGCATCAACTCAGCTTTTATTCCAAAAAGTCAATGTTCCTTCTACACCAAAATACTGGATTCAACATGTGATTGCAACCCAACACACAAGACATGTATGGATAAGAAGGTTGGGATCTTTATAAATATCAAATCAAGTTGTAACCTTCATTCAACTACTTTCAAAAAGTTTGATCATTTTGATAAATTATCATAGCTTTCCCCTCTAAATAAAAGTTCATGTGTCGTGAGTATGGCTTGAATTTTGTATACAACGTTAGTGATGGATTCTTATGTGGTCAAGTCTCCTCTCATTCGTGCTTTCATTACTTTGGCCTTTTTTTGTCCCACCAATTTTTTCATTTTATCTTTGTTATTCAACCATTGTATGTGTCAACATTGTTCTTCAAAGTTGTTTGAAAGTTTTCATTCCAAGTTTTGAACTTTCACAACTAGGGAAGCAAAGTCACATGTTGAGATTTGATGATTTTGTAAGATGTTTTTAGGACTATCCATTGCATGGAAGAGTTCATCAAGGCAAGAAGATAGTGTAATTACCATTGAATCTTGTCCAATTCAAGGTTAAAGAGGGAGGTTTTTTTAAAAAGGAGAAGAATGGACATGACGAAGGTTGACCATTTGGAATCATGAGAGATCTTATGATGATGTAAGTGACTTTTTCAAATTGTCTTTAGATCATGCAATAGTAGATTTTGACAATATTTTTAATTGATTGAAGTTTAAAGATAGAGGAAAAGGATTGTAATAGGTTGTAGATGGAAAACATAGGGATAATCCCCTACCTTATAGTTTGTGTTCACAAGAGTTTAGGTTTACAAAAACTTCTAAAGAACATATTAGACATTTCGAAAATAGTATATGAATATAAATTTAAAAGGTCTACAAATAGTAGGAGTGGGGGAACCATGTTGATTTTGAAACTCAAAAAGAAAGATCGATAGCATAAACATTTTGTGAAAAAAAGACAAAGGAGGAACATTTCTATGAAGCAATGACGTTTACAGACAAGCAAAATAGTTTGGCAAGAGGAGATGGACACTTACCATTAGCAACAAAGTTGCAACAAGTGTTGTTGCAATCACAATTACCAAAGCCACAAAATAGTGGTTCATCCCCCTTATCATCTAGTAATGAAACACAAAAAAGTTCTCGATCATACAAGTCATTGATTTCAAATTTTCCTATAAGGTCTAGTGTCCCAATGCTCTATTCCTACTCCACCAAGGATTCAAACTTAGGGACGAATGAATCACGATCAATGGGAGATTTTAGTTATGGTGGAGAACCAAAACCTTTGATAACTTGCCTTGATGAGATGCTCATGGAAGATGACATTAGTGATGACTTGAATATGTGTCTACACCAAGAAGATGTTGCTTACCAAACCATAGAAAAAGGCTTCGCTGATCTTATTGACAAAGATTCTCTATCACAAGCCCATGGAAACAAGACCTTTGACTTTGATGAAAGGAAAAGATTTGAAGAATACAACAATGTATGGAAGATTGAGTCTTTAAACTTTACCCAATTGTCAGAAAAAATTATGGAAGATCATTTAATGAATGAATTATGTCAACATGAAGCACAGTCACCTTGTGTTAGTGTGTCATCTCAAAGTAATAGTGGTGATGTGGTGACCAATAATGTGCATTGCATGGATCCAATGCACAATATTAGTAACCCTTTTAGTTCCAATGAACTTAAGGGGCACATAAATACAACAATGGGTATTTATCGACCATTCAATGTCAATGGAGGGATCGAAGATAATGCAATCAAGTTTGTATTCACAAATGGCGATGAAAACCAATTGGCAAATAAACTCATCAAGTAAGATCAATTTGCATTTGGAACATTATTGGCAAGTTCGTGTACCACATTTGTATTTTTTTTTAATTTGATCAAATTAAATCATTGTTTTAAATATTCAATAAATTCCTTGGAATATTTATGCATCAAATCATTGTATTTATTAAGTCAAATTTGGATGAAGATTTTTTATTTCGTGCAATTTTAGTGTTAAGGTGTCAAAAATAATGTTTTATAACCATTGTATTGCAAAACATATACTTTTGGTTTTGTGTTGGTTAGCTTGTGGTAGAATTGTTTAATTTAAAAATGTATTATGTTGTGGTTTATGTCCCAGGTGTGCAGAGGCAATTGGGCAAAATGATGTGAAGAATGCCAATGGGATAATTGCAGAACTTCATGATCTTTCATCATCAAATGGAAATGGTGTGCAACGCATGGCTCATTATGTCACAACTGCATTGGTAATAACATTGGAAAATGAGTTTGAAAATTGATTCAAAATTTGGAAGTATTTCATATAATGTTTATACCATACATGCAATATTGTTGTTAAGTGTTGGAGTTATTTATATTTTCGTATAATTTTTATTCTCATTATATTTTTTCTTGTTTTTAAATACATTTAAAATTGAAATTTCAGGTTGCTAAAATGTTTGGAACTGCTACACAATTATACACAGCAACTTGCAACAACACCCCTGCAACTGGGAGAATAATAACACGAGCCTATAGATCACTTTGGGAATATACTCCATATTGTAAACTTCACCACATGTTTTCTGATGCAAACATCATGGATGTTTGTAAAAATGCAAGCCAAGTGCATTTGGTTGATTATGGCATCATGTATGGCTCTCTTCATTGGCCATGTTTCATACAACAACTTGCAATGCGGGAACAAGGTCCCCCCCATGTTCGAATCACAGGTACTAATTGTATTTCTTGAAATGTTGTCTTTTTCATGAACTTGATTTAAACTACAATCAAATTTTAGATCAACTAATAATTAGTTGAAATTGATTTGAACTTCTAAATATTCTTCATAATTACAAATATGATTCATTTCAGGGATAGACCAACCTTATCCAAGGACATCCAAACCATCAAAAAGGGTTCAAGAAATCGGTCAAATGTTGTCTGAATTTGCAAAATTATGGAAAGTACCATTTGAATTCACTGCAATTGCTGAAAAATGGGAGAATATAACACCAACCAAACTTTCCTTAAGAAAAAATGAAGTGTTGATAGTCACATGTTTTTTCAAACTCCGCAACCTCATGGATGCATCTGTCACGGCAACAAACCCTCGCACAATGGTACTCAACAATATTCGAACCATGAATCCAAAGGTATGTGGTTCATTGCAATGGTTCATTATGTGCACCACTTGTGATTATGCAAATGCAAATACTACTTCAATTTATAACTATCAAAGAATTATATGAACATGGCATGTGATAGGTTCAAGAGTTTTGGTTTGCTGTAATGTCTTTATGGTTTTATGTTACAACTACATGATGACATTCACCTAGATAAATCTTGGTGGATTTTTTGTGTTGTGAAGGTCTTTGTGACAGGAGTGGTGAATGCAAATTGCAATGAGCCCTTCTTCATGTCTCGTGTTCATGAAACCATCAAACATTACTCAACAAAGTTTGACACCATGGATGTAGTAATTCCTTCCAATATGATAAAAAGAAGGGAATTGGAAGAGATTTATGGTAGAGAAATCTTAAATATTATTGGATGTGAAGGTACGGAAAGAATCGAACGTCCTGAATCTTATAAACAATGGCATAGTCGCATTCAACGAGCTGGCTTTGTGCAAAAACCCTTATGTCCATTTATAGACAGTACAATCAAATCTATATTAGGCACTTGCCATAAACACTTTGGAATTGGGCAAGATGGTGGTTGGTTCCTCATGGGATGGAAGAATGAAATTGTGTATGCATTATCAGCATGGAAACCAACTATTAGCTTAACTAAATTATAGGTCTTTGTTAATTGTTCATTTAAAGCAATTTGGAAAATATTCCATGTTGTCCTACTATGTTCAAATGTATAATTTTTCTTACTTGCCATTGGGATTTTTTTCATTGTCCTTTTAAATCACATTTTTATTAATCAACTTTCACAAAAAAAATTGTATGGAAAAGGTCTAGTATTTATGATCAAATGGCATATTGGTGTGTAAAAACTTAGCTCCTATTCTTCACGTTCCCCTCTTTTTCTATTTTCCTTTGCAAGTGTTTTCTCATTGATGTTTCATTAAATGGATCAACATCAAGGCCAAGTCATTTTGTCTTCCCAATTTTGTCTTGGTATTTTTCTTCATGTGTGATCTCTTTCATGTTGAACTAGCAAACAATTACATGATTGTTGTCCTTTTGACAAAAAAAACTTGGTTTGTTGGTTAATATATTTAATTAATGAAAAAACTTTGGGTGGAAAATTCTTGTTATTTTATAATTTTTGGTGAGGATAACTTGGGCAAATGTGTCTTTTCCAATGTGAAAATTAAATATATTGATCATTTGCCACATTCGTCAATTTTTTAAAAATTAAAATAGTGTTTTGAAAGGCAACCAATTTTGTGACAAATTTTTAGTGGATTGGTTAATATGTTAATATTGCATGGTATTGAAATTTCACCCAATGAAATAAACATTTTGTTTCTCATTCTTTTGTTAAGTTGTTCATCATCTTGGGGCATTTTTTTCAAGTTGTGAAGTTGATGGAGTTGATGAAGATTCAAGGTTTGTCAATTTTGGTTTATTTTAGTTAAATGTTCTGGGGATTTTAACAAATCCTTTTCATCTCTTATTTCTTCAATTTTTTGCACTAGAGGCTCTATTATAGTTCAATTTAAGGTTCAACTTGCTTGCAATTGGTTGTCATTTTTTTTCCAAGATTTGACTTAGCATCTAGCTTCTCCTGCCTTTGTCAAGTTGTGAAGTTGATAAAGGTTTAAGGCCTAATGGTTTTGGTCCCTTTCTTTCAAATTTTGTGTGGGTTTCTTTTTGGGAATCTTCTTCATCTTTTCGTTTTACACACTTATGTGTTGGAGGATCTAGTTACTAGCTTAAAGTTCACACATGTCAATTGAAGATCATCACTATTGATCTTCTTCATGTTCTTGTGTTCCAATAAAATAATCAATGTTTATAAATTTTCAATTTTTTTGTGCATGTAGATGAAAGGATTATATTAACAAGTGTGGCATCTTTTATATAAGAGATTTAATGTGAATAAAATGAGTTTTTGTCATCAACTAATGCCCCAATTGGATCACAAGAGGCATCTAATCTTGACATATGAACCAACAATGATGAAGGACTCAAGAACTACATTCCTTTTTATGGTCATTTTCACTTTTTCATAAGAAGAAATTTTTGAATGAAACCTTTTGTAACATATTACCAAGGTCCAAAAAATACATATAATTTCCTCAATATAACACATTTTTTTATTAAATTTTGATGAGTAACTAAGAATTATTTTTAAGTGTGCATATTTGACTAAATTTTGCATTTTGCTTTGAAAATTTATCCTAATTTTGAATTGTATGAAAGTGTGCCAACTAATTTTATTTTCTTTTCTTGTACATCATATACTATTATGTTTTTTTAGATGTCATGTACATTACACCCCATTCACATGTGGTAAAGGACTTTTGAAAATTTGAAATTATGTTCCATAGATTTTTAATTTTAAAATTTTAAAATTCCACAACTTTCAAATTTTGAATTTTTTATGAGTGTGGGTAATAAAATAACATCATTTCAAAAAAAATCCCATCAAATTTTTTTTATTAAGAGAATATTTAACTTAATCATTTACAAAATTGACTGATTTTGATGCAATTATTGTTCAAGTTCAAAGGTCCTTTATTAAAACCAAAACCCAAAATAAAATTAATCAAATTTTCATTTTGAATTCCTCAAAACTCATCTTAATCATTTAACACAACCTCCCATGATTAACATGGCTTTAAAGTGGCACCACAAAAATATATTTAACAAAATTATAGTTTTGCAAGTTGTTTGACATGGTTTTTGGCTTGTTTGATTGTAAGTTTATCAAACCCATGGGCATTTATCATTCCACATATCCAAGCTAAACAAAATTTAAATTATCCTTTACACTACATTTTTTACATTTTATTTTATTTTATTGATACATTGTTGCAATTAACTCTTGCAATCCACAAATGGGGAAATGTGTTCTTTTCTACCATGTGTTAATGCAAACTAATGCTAGGAATATTTCCAAAACAAAAAGCAACATGCTTTTGAACTATAACAAAAAAATGGCACAAGTTTGTTGAAAAAACAAGTATCCAATGGACATTTAGAAAAATCAACTTCCCCATTCATTTCTAATACTAATCGTAAAACACCATGAAACCTGAAAAATAAATTGAAGTTCTACCTATTATTCTATTATTCTATTATTCTACTTCCATTAAAAAGATAAAATTACCCAAAAATACGCTTTACTTTCTAAGAAACAAGGATTGTTTTTTATACATATAATGATAGAAATGGTCAATTGGAAACAAGTTGCAAAGAAAAGGAAAATTAGGCCTCCTTTTCAAATCATGAAGATTTTTGGTAACTAGAAACCTTGCAACAAATTTAACCCTACACAACATGTTCTCTTGGAAGAAGCCTTGATGTTGTAAGTTACAAAACATACCATCCTTTATCATCAGTTGAAAATCCACGGTTGAGGTATTTAGTTATCCATCAATGTGGGTGTATTTAATTTCCATCTTGATGGCAAATGGTGATGAAGTCTTCATTGATCTTATTACAAAAACTAAAGATAAATATGTTATCCTACCTTTTTTTACATGTATTACATGAATGTTTTCTTTTAATCTTTGGATGTTGCATGTTGGGTATGGCACATTTGTTACAATTGTCAACTTCATCAACAATTCTTGGGAGCCCACCCATGTGACTATGAGCATTTTTGACATGTAAAATATAATTGGTGCAACCATGCAAACAAAGAATTTTTTTTGTTTGATTCATTTGATTTTCTTGACAAAATATTTACTTCTATCAAAGACAAAAGGGTCAAATTTAAAAACAATATTGACCAATACCTTTAAGAGTGTAGTTTTTTGTTTTCCCCTTCAATTACCTGTCATGTTTGTAAGGTCATGTTTTGGGTATGTCATGTTAAAGGTAGCTCAATATGATACTAATGATGCCAATGTTTATGAGGGTTTTCATTAATTGAACTTAAAGAATGTTCAATCATCATTCCAAAAACTATTATTTGGACTAAAAAATCTAGGATGACGATGCAAGAGTGGAAAGAATGTTGTATCATTGTAAGGTTGCTAACAAGGATGCTTAAAACTCCTATGAAGATGTGATTTGTTTCAAGAGTTATCTTGTTTCAAAAAATTCTTGAATACTAAAATGCAATTTTCATTTTTTATTAATGGTAACAAGCTTTACACTTGTCCTTTAAAGTTGGCCAAATTTAGTGTGGCCACCATTGAAGTTTTGAAACAACCATTAATCTATGGTGATGTTGTTTTAGCAAAGGATGATGGAGCATGTTGTGGGGATATTAACACCATTGTTCTAGTTTTTTCAAGAACATGAAGTGTGTTTGGGAATTCATGGGTTTAATTCAATTATTGATATATAAATTTTTTTTCCAAAATTTACAATGTTAAGATTGTATGCCCTCTTTAGTTGTAGGTGTACCACCATTGAAACCTTGTCAAAAAAACATTAAAGTCAATCACAACTAAAGTAGACAATCTTTTGGGAAAGTTTTGTTGATTTACATGCAAATTTTTTCATTTGATGTAATCATGTAAATCTTGAAAAAACATTATAATTGTTTTGGGAATGATCAACAAAACCTAAAAGCCCCTTGGTTTGGTGGGCACAATGTGCAATGCAATTTCCACACATACATATCCTTCAGTTGTCATGTGCTTGATATTAAAGGCTCACATATTGGGATAAAATGTATCTTTGGTGTTTTTAATGTCATCGCAAACCTTTGGCAATCATGGTTGGGGATTGAAATATTAGTTTGCTTAATTGAAAATCAGCCCAATTAATGTTCATGTTGGTTATGATGGGGCTTGTAAACCTATTCAAATATGATTTATTTTCAAATTTATGAGGCTACCGTGATTGAAGAAAACAATAAATTCATTGAAAAGTGACATGATTTAAAAGAACATTCTGGAACTTCTTTTGATTTTGTATATGTATCCCTAGTCATTTTATTTTGATGTTTCATGTTGCATTTGTTTTTCTTAAAGTGCTTTAGTGGTGGGTTTGTGTTTGTAATTAAGGCAAAGGTGCAATATTTTAGTGATGAAAAGGGCATGATTATGAAAGACCTTGATGGTTTTCAAGCATGGTTGGGAAATTCTGAGGTTAATGTAATTGTATTGTCTTTTTACCACATATTTTTTTGTTGAGGTCCATGTGTTATGTTGTGTTTTTATCATGTGCAATAACTTTGAAATTAATTGTTAATTTTGTTGCTTGAAATTTTGCCATTTGCAAGTCATTTGTCACAACTTAATGTGCGATGCTTGTCATGTGCATTGGTCAAGG
>Ga0209208_10000466_pt1 | contig 52290 bp, 29 predicted proteins | sample S1TSphfallax_3_FD_187694 | JGI IMG/M metagenome (GOLD analysis project Ga0209208, IMG submission 187694) | Host-associated microbial communities from peat moss isolated from Minnesota, USA - S1T2_Fd - Sphagnum fallax MG (SPAdes) (version 2) | ecosystem: Host-associated > Plants > Peat moss >... | reverse complement strand
TCGTTTAATGCGAAAGCATGCTTAAGTTAGGGGCACTATAGGTCGGGAGCTAGTTGATTTTTGAATTCCAAAACCCTAATGAGTAGTTATGGCCTTTTTTGGGTGTCAATGATATTTTAGACATTGTCAGGTTTAATAGACCTGATAGAGTGATGGATTCCTAGTTGCTGTAATTGGAACAATGGCCATTAAACCCCATTGGATGGAATTTCAATGTTATTACAAAGGGTAATTTGTTGGTCACAATCGATGTGTGTAATATTTATTGGTTGATTTTTCAGCACTAGTGGAATATAATAGAGACCTGATATGTATACTGTACATTAATTAAAGTAGGTGTACTAATCTAGTTGCACATGTGACTATAGTGGCACACTTCAACCTTAAAACAACAGTTGCATTTGTAACTAAATCTAACAGTTGTTGGGCTGCCATGTGGCACACTATAAACGGTATGATGAAAACCCTAACCCTAATCCTAACACCTGTAAAGTGGGACCATGTGACACGTGGCGCTTCAAGCTACCAAAATACTAGTTGCACTGGCAACTACATAATGCTACTAATCTAGTTGCACATGTGACTATAGTGGCACACCTCAACCTTAAAACAACAGTTGCATTTGTAACTATATCTAACAGTTGCTGGGCTGCCATGTGGCACACTATAAACGGTATGATGAAAAACCCTAACCCTAACCCTAACCCTAACACCTGTAAAGTGGGACCAGGTGACACGTGGCGCTTCAAGCTACCAAAATATTAGTTGCATTTGCAACTACATCGTGCGGTCACTAAGTTGCCATATGGCATCATTCTGATAATTCAATGGGGGTTAAACCCTAAACCCTAACCCTAATCTATGCCACGTGTATAATGACATAGCATGGTTGATCGAGCCTTAAACCCAACACGTGTCCACACCCCAACGGTTACGACTTGGACGGTTTAGATTAATCAAAGTAATTCTTAAAAATAAATATTCAATTAAAAAATAAAAGTACATGTGTTCGCATACAATTGGGTTAGCTAATTAACATGTAATGCAATGTGAACGCAACCCAACCCAACACGTGTTCGCACCCCAACGGCTACAACTTGGACGATCTAGATTAATCAAAATAATTTTTAAAACTAAATATTTAATTACAAAATAAAAGTACACGTGTTCGCATACAATTGGGTTAGCTAATTAACATGTAATGCAGTGAACGCAACCCCTGTAGTTGCATGCAGTCACATGACCAACTACTAGTATAGAGTCTGGGTGGATGAAATCGTATAACCCAACCGTATGTACTTGTATTATACAACTGTCGCATGCAACTGCAAATTTCATGCAACTTGTCGTACGCAACTGGGCGAATTTCCAGTTGCATGTGTCACATGCAACTAGAAACCAGTTGCATAAGACAGTTGCAAAATGCCAAATTTCTAGTAGTGTATTTCACTTTAGAACTTTTGCAATGATCATTTTTTCAATGCATGGAATTTGAATCATAATTCTCTTGTTGCTCTCCTATTATTATCAATCACGTTTTAATGTGTACATGTTCTTTTTCTTTTTTGATAAAACTACAAATGATTAGTCATGGAAGTTTAAATTCTTTTTTTTGAGTTTGAAATTGTGATTACAAAGTTAAGCAAGAAGATCACAAAGTTAGACAATTTCTTTTTTTCAAGTTAATGTTCTCAAGTTGGGGACTCCATTTTTCTTGTGCAATGTTTGAACTTGCTACAAATGTACTTAGTAATAAAAAGGGAGTAGTTGGGGAATGATGACAATTTCAAGAAATCTCTGTGGTCTTGGTGAGGAAGTTGGGGATTACTATCAGATAGTTGCATATAAGGGTTTTGTATTTGTAATTTGGGAGAGAATTAGCTATTGGTGTTCTTTGCAAACAATAACTTTGCATGCTTAGTGTAGGTCATGGGGAAAAACAATTTAGAGAAACAAAAAATGAAAGGATTTAAAAGGGAAATCAAAGTTTTGTTCTAATTACATTTTTATGTAAAATCAAATAGTAATTGAGAAAAAGAACTAAGTTCTATGCATCATGTAGTTGTCTGAGGTTGAATATTGCTCACATCCAATCTATATCTTGGATCTTCTGTTTTGTTGTTAATAATTCCTTTGATAACCTCAAAATGTAAAGATGCGTTAGTGTGTATTAGTGGTCTGTTGGATGCATTGGGTGTGTTAGGAAGATTGGAAAATAGTATTTGCATCATCTTGAGTTTGCATGGGGTTGGAAGGAGAGGAAGGACCTAATGTGGATATAAGTGAGAGTCTAATCCATAAGCTAGTTATTCCCACATTCTGATTTTTGTAAGGCATTGTAGTGTTCAAGACATCTTGCAAAGAAAAGAGTAGGGTTATTTTGAATTATTAACAACAATGTGGTGATACCCAATATAGACATTGTGTTTTGTGAATGACCAATAGATGTGTTCATGCCCTTTGGAGTAAAAAAGTATCTCCATAGATGTGTGATGTCTTTCAATACCTATCTAATTAGCACCATCACCTTGAATCTATGTGTTTTATTTATTTTTGGATTCCTTAAAAAAAGTTGAAATGAACAAAATGAACAATTCCATGAAGTTCCTTTTGTTCCTTTTTACCATTTCAGTGACAATATTGATGCAATAGGTGAATAGATGTTGGCTTTCTTCTAGTCCTTAATTTCTTGGTTACAATCCCATGTTGCTTGGTTTCACCATTTGGTTGATGTTGAATTTTAATGATGATTATGATGATGATTAAAGATATTTGTGACGTTCCTACACACACCAAAATGTGGTTTTTATGATTAGGGCATCTTGTGATTAATGTTTAAACATAGTCATGTAGTCATATGTGGCCTTTAATCGTTATCATCTTAATGATTATGGTCAAAATTATGACTACATGACTATACATATGACTATATTTAGGATTAAAAGTAATTATGACTAATAATATGACTACATAACTAGTGTATTCATATTGAAACAACATTTGAATTTGAAATAGTATGACCAAATTCAATTTAGTTTGAAATGGATAAACAAATGTTTAAGTAATCTAGTTTGGTTTACCATAACCTAGATTTACTTACTTTAACACAATTTAATTTACTTTAGTTTAATTTAACATAAATAACATAGTTTAGTCCGATTTAGTCTAATGTAGCCCAAATTAACATAATTTGATATAATTTAAATTAATTTATTTTAGTTTAAATATCTTAATTTTAACCTATCAAAATATAAATAACTTAGTTTAACTTGGTTAACCAATTTTAGCTAGTTAAAAAAAACCAAATTAACCAAATTGAAGAAAATTTAACCAAAATTAGCCCTCATTTAGACATGTTTTGCCTATTTTTGCCAAGTCTATTCAAGTTTAGCTTAAGTAGCCATGTTTAACCAAATCTAACCAAGTTTAATGTCAATACCCTATTTTAGCCTAACTTATCTAAGTTTTGAAAAAATCTAGCCAAGTTTAATTTAAAAATAGTCATGTTTAACCAAATATATCCTCAATACCTTAATTTAGTTTAATTTTTCTAAGTTTTGCCAAGTCTAACCAATTTAATACTATATAGCCATGTTTAGCCATGTTTAACTTCAATACCTTAATTTAGCCTAATTTATTTAAATTTTGCCAAATTTAACCAAATTAAACCTAAGGAGCCATATTTAGTCATGTTTAACCACAATACCCTAGTTTAGTCTAATTCATTTAAGTTTTTTCCAAGTTTGGTTGATTTTAATTTAAGTAGCCATGTTTAACCAAGTTTTGTCAAGTTTCATTTCAATACCTTGGTTTAGTCTAATTTATCTAAGTTTTGCCAAATTTTGCTAAATCTAACCAAGTTTAATTTAATTAGCCATGTTTTGTCCAATTTTTGCCAAGGTTAGCCAAGTTTAACCTAAATAGCCATGTATAGTTAAATTTTTCCAAGTTTAACATAAATAGCCTTGTGTAGCCAAGTTTTATCAAATTTAGCCAAATTTAACTTAAATAACCATGTTTAGTTAAATTTTGCCAAGTTTTGCCAAGTTTAACAGAAATAGCCTTATTTATCCAAGTTTTGTCAAATTTAGCCAAATTTAACTTAAATAACCATGTTTAGTTAAATTTTGCCAAGTTTTGCCAAGTTTAACATAAATAGCCTTATTTATCCAAATTTTGTCAAATTTAGCCAATTTAAACCCTAATAACATCACAAATTTATAAGTTTCATGGGTTTGTTTCAAATTCATGCAAAATCTATTATTTTGTGGGTTCACATCATTTAAACACAAATGTCATGCATTATTTAAACACGGAAGTTACATGCACAACTTTTCTATGTAAATAACACGAATAAACATACAACATTTGTGTCTAAACAATATGAACAAACATATGACATTCGTGTTTAAACAATGCACACAACATTGATGTTCAAACAATACAAGTAGATTATTATTGCCAAATTGTGACCCATGAAGTTTGTGATGAAGAAAGGAAACCTTGGCAAACCCACCCATCAAAACCCAACAAGAACTACCAAAGAAAAAACAAAAAATAATGACATTTTTAAAACATTGGGTATTGAAATATGCAATGAAAATCTTAATTTTTATTAGGGCTACTACTTTTGGATTAACAACCATGGTTTATGGTTTTTCAGTGAAAGGAATTTTAAGGACCATTAAAAGCAACTATAAGAACTAATCAATTCATTAATTAACATAGGTGGCTGAAGAAAGAATATCAATGTCCAAATTTCAATATGTTGTGTATGTTGAATGCATACTTACAAAATTTGCATGAGTGTTGAATATATAAATATAAATAAATAAATAAATAATATAAAAATATATTCACCTATGTGAATAAAAAAACATTTGCGGACTTGTAAGTGTGTAATATCATTTCTTTTTTTCTTTTGTGTGAGTGAAAAAAAACTATTTGTGGGCTTGCAAGTATGTAATATTATTTTTCTTCTTCAATTATGTGAATAAAAAAATCATTTATGGGCCCACAATCATGCAATATCATTTTTTTTCTCTTGTGTGAGTGAAAAAAAAAAATCACTTTAGAGCTCACAAGTGTGCATTATCATTTTTTTCTTCACTTATTGAATAAAAAAATCACTTGTAAGCCCACAAGTATGTAATATCATTTTTTTCTTCTCTTGTGTGAGTGGAAAAAATCACTTTTGAGCTCACAAGCGTGCAATATCATTTTTTTTCACCTATCTAAACAAAATCACTTGTAAGACCACAAATATACAATATCAATTCTTTTTTTCTCTTGTGTGAGTGGAAAAAAAAATCACTCGAAGGTTCACAAGTGTACAATATCATTTTTCTTCTTTAGTTATGTGAATAAAAAAAAATCATTTGTGGGTCCACAAGCGTACAAATCATAAGCTTGTAAGCTCAAGTGTCAAACGTTTTGTAATTTTAAGTTTCAACAAATCTTTATTGTGATCAGGGCTAAAGACAATGACCTAAAGAGTTATCAAAGCAAGAAGAGATGGCAATGGCAACATCATCGTAAGGATTTGACGCAAAATTACAACATTAATTTTTTCTAGAGGAAGCTCTGGTAAGACATGATGAGAAAACTTATGTGAAGAACTGATGAGGATCTGCTTGCACTCACAACTGAGCGAACTGAGAATGGGAGAAAGAGCCTCGGGTGACAACCCACTCCCTTCTCGCATCCAAAGTGCGATGAACCCTAACCTCAATGGCTAGGATCCTAGCAAAATTAACAATTGAAATTATTATGTTTTGTTTGGGGGGCCGGGTTATGGCAAGGCAACTTTTAGGTGCCACATTGGCAAAATTCGTTAACAAAAAGAAAAGAAAACAATGTACTAAACCCTGACAAGATGAAAAAACTGGAATCCAACACCTTGTTTCATCACCTAACTCCAAGGGCCAAAATAGAAAAAGAAAACGAAGAAAACAAGCATTACAAAGAGAAAACCTTCTCTCTAAATACGAGAACTACCTTTGCACAGCAAAAATTGTGCAGATAGGTGTACTCATGAGCATCATCTATCTCCTCCACTAAGAAAAAATCCATTATTTGGGTAGATAGATTTGCAGCTAGAAAAATTGTCATTCTAACCGAATGGATGGTAGAAAGGTTGTGTCAGGTGGGCAATAAAATCCCTTTCTGGAAATTGCTTGCAGCCCATATTATGAACCCCCCCCTTGATGACCATAAAAATAATGAAAAAAAAGATGACAACAACTCCTAAACCTTTTTTTGGGGGGGGCCTTCTATCCTTCCTTCCCGTGGACGTTTCCCAAACAACAAAAAAAGCCAAAAAAAGCCGATGATTTTCAAACTTCAAAAATAGGCAAAATAACCCCCTCTCTTGCCACAATCTATGTAGGTAGTTTTCATTTGGTCCCACATTTTGAGGGACGTTCTGCCATGTGCTATTTTGACTTCGAGTTCAGTTTTGGAGAACCCTAAGAAGGTTTCACATTCGTTTGAACCAATGTTGGGTTGGGTGGGTACCCGATCCGGCAACCTAATCAGAACCAGGTCTGGGTTTAGGGTTAATAAAATACTGGATTTAAAGAAAAAGAAGCAGACCAAGAATCAAGTTCTCGGGATTTTCTTTATTTGTGGTGGCAACTAAAACCCGAATCAAAATTGAGATACATTTAGTTTTTGGAAGAAAAGATTGAGTAGAACCAAGGGGGCTAATCAAAGGTTAACCAATAGTTAATCATTCACGTTAATAAAGAGACATTGGCCATGAATTGGGTCTGAGATTTTCAAAACCAAAAACCCAAGGTTTTTGTATTTTGTATTTGTTGTGGTAAAGAGCCTTAACCCACAACCGAATTCCCAGTTCCATTTATGTGTAAAAACCCAAATGAGAATTTATTTTTTACAACTGGAATGGGAAGGGTTACAAAAGTAAACAAAAACTGGCCAACACTGAACTTGCAATAACTTCAAAGGGCAGAGTTGTTAACCCCATGAGCATCTCGTTTTCGCCCTTTTGTAAGTATGTGTGGGACTCTCTTTCCCTGCATTTTTTTTTTTTTGGGTTTGCCCACTGCACTTGTCGGTGTAAGGATGCGAGTGTACTTTCGTCAACGCCATTTTCGAGACGTTGAAGAAGTTGTTGTTGTTGGTGGTCGTGGTGGTGATGGTGGGTGTTCCACACATTCAAAAACAATCACGCAGATCTGTGCTCGATCGCTCGATCAAGTTGTAAAGGAAAGGAATAAAGGAAGAAATGAAGAAAGGAATAGTTTCCATTTAGTGCTCAAGCCATGGATTTGGTCACTTGGTTTGTGTGCAACATTGATTGAATTGGAGTTATCCATTGTCTTGGACTTTGAATCTACAGATTCATTATGCCTAGTATGGACTGGCGTTGGTTTCGAGTTTTCAGGGATGCTTTGCACTTTTCGTTTGCTTTCGTGTTTTTTGAGCTGGGGGAAGAGAGGAACTTGAGCTAGAAATCGTGCATTGAGGAGGAGCTAGAGACTGACTCTCTCTCTCTCTCTCTCTGTGTCTCTTTTTGTGTGTGTGTTTTTGTGTTGGATTTGAATTGCCAGAAGGTGATGAATGTGGGCATTTTCCAAGTGAGCGAAGAGTTTATGGAGGGTCATTGGGCTGTATCAACGAATTATTGCTTAATTCGCAAGTAAAGTTTTGAGCTTGGTGAGGGGATTGGGTAGTCTTTCCTCTTTGATGGAGCTCGCAAACTCTCTTGTATTTGCTTCGTTTGTCGATTTCTTCTTTCACGTAATGAAAGAAGCGCTCACGTGTTAGCGTCTCCCGAACTCAAATACTCTGCGGAGTTCTTGAGCTCGTAGAGAGAGAGAGAGAGAGAGAGAGAGAGAGAGAGAGAGAGCGAGCTTTATCTGGTGGTTGGCTGGCTGGCTGGCTGGCTCTCTCCTCCTCCCTTTTGATCACTAGAGCTTTACGGAGACGGGTAGGGAAAAGCTAGTGTTGGTGTTTCTTCTACAATGGCTGCAAAGTACAGAGGTGTGAGAGGTGAAATCACTCGAACTTGTGCGACAAGATCAGTGCGTGCTTTTGTGTCCGAGGCCGGCCAGAGAACGCATGTCATCAAAGCAGCACTTGCGGCAACGAAACCAGGAAAAGAAAGCTTGGAGCTTGTGAAGAAATTGCAGCAGGAAAAGGAAGCTGCTGCTGGCAAAGTTCCATTCCAAGAGTTCAGCAGCTCTGCAGAGCCTCTGAGTGAAGGAGGAGGGAGGATGATGATGACGATGACGACTACTACGTGCTTGGAGAATGTAGCAGCATTTGATCCAGACAGTAGTATTACGGAGCAGGCAAGGAGGTGCAATTTCTCCTCTCTGCAAGATCGCCCCCCCAGGAGTGCAAGAAAGATGCTGCCTCAGAAACCATCATGGTCCTATTCCACCAAATCTCCAGCTGCTCCTCTGCGGATTGTACAAGATTCACCAGTTTTGAGTATCAGATCGAGATTGCTAACAAGGGATTTGAAGCCACTAGAGAGAACACCGACGACATTGAAGACAAGAAGAAACAGCAGCTCGTCACCAAGATCTCTGCATTCACCTGTCAGGATTTCTCTTTCACCAGCAACAATCTTGCAAACACCAAGAGGAAAAAACTTTGCACAACAAGACAAGAAAGGGACCATGGAAATCAAAGGCCGAATCATCATCACGCCTAATCCAAAGGCTGCAAGGAAGAAGAAGCCATGGGAGTGGAGCCCTCCCAAGCAAGGTGAGCAAAGAAGTACTGGTAAAGCTGAGGCAAAGCTCTCCAAGATACAAAAGGAAATTCTGAAGAAGATAGCAGGAGGAGGAGGTCCAATGGGAGCAAAACAGTCTCTGAGAAAGAAGGAAGGTGCATCTAGGGCAATGCGCTCCAGTATTGATCTGTCAGTTGCAGGGAGGCGAGCACGGCGTCTTTCACAAGTTCTCAGAAGTGAGAATGCGGTGTTGGAACAGAACCAACAATATTTGAAAGAATTGCAGCAACTGCGGGAACAGATTGCTCAAAAGGATCAGGAGGTATAATTATGTGCTCACAATCCTCAACCCTTCTTCATCTGCAGTTTGAAGCTTGGTCTCTCTAGTTTTGCAGATAGACACACAAAGAGAGCGGGAGAGAGAGAGAGAGAGAAACATCAGTACTTCAAGACATCCAGAGATGAAGCTCAAAGCCTTTTCTTGCAACACTTTTTTGTTTGTTGCAACCTTGGCTTGAAGAGAAGTTTTTCTGCATTTCTGATCAGTGATGATGTTGTATGTCAATGCAGGTTGAGAGGCTGACAAGTGCAGGGATGCTCCTCAAACAGCTGTGCACAACACAAGGTGAGGAATTGAAAGCTCTCAAGGAAGCCTTTCCAGCTCTTTTGAAGGAGATGTCCGAGCTTCGTGACACACATGGCAAGCAAGAAAGGGAATCGGACACAGCACAAAGAGTTGTTACACTGCAAGATGAGATTTCCAGTCTCCAAGGGAAGATTGAATGTCTCACTGCTGACCTTAAGCAGGTCTTTCTTCCACTCACCACCTTTCTTTCCAAGTCTGCCAGTTCATATTTGCAAAATCAACATAACACAACACCACAGATCTGTTCTTCATCAGTGTGCTCAAATTGTATTTGGAAAATTTGACATCTTCAGTGAACCTCATTTCTCTCAGGCAAAATGAGATTGGTGGGGCAATCATCAGTAGAATTGGTTTCTGAGGTTTCATTCTATCTCTAGTCTTTCTGCATTGTTGACAACTCTTTTGTGTTTGTGTTTTACAGGCCAGAGCTGTGAGCAGCAAACTGGCAGAGCGCCTTGACAAAACAGAAAGGTTTAGTTGCCAGAGCGGTCGTCGCCTAAATCATTCTTCTGAAGCTGACATTGTGCCAGCGGCAGCAGCTCAACCATTCCGATGGAGAGAGAATAAACTGGCAACAATGCTTGCAAGTGATGGGAAGCTCACCCAGCAGTTGCATATGACAGCTATTCCAGAACAAGCTGCTCTGCGAGAGTGGTGTGGCAATTCTTTACAAGAGTCTGCCAGCTCAAATGGGGGCCCTCTTTTTGATGCTTTCAAGATCAGAGTGGCCAGCATCTTGCGCACTGCTTCTCAAGGCTCACAGAATTAGCACAAGTTTGTTTGCCAGGAAACAAAAACTGTCATGAGATGTGTGAAGACAGAAAAATCTCCACAAAACAAACCTGAGTCCTTGTGATCAAACCAGAAGTTGCTGATTGATTCTTGACGATCAGGCTCCTGGGGGAAATCAAATCTGGTTGTGGAAGATGAGAGCTTCATTTGCCTCTCAGACAGGTACATTTTCCGTGTGTGCTTCAACAATTACTGTCAAAAACTCAAACCCTGCACTCTTCGGATCCACTTTCAAGCACAAAAGTAAGGGACAACTGTTCAAAGTGTGGTGGATTGTGAATACTCAGAGGGTTTGTGTACTTGTCTGTGAAGTGTTTTGTGAATGGGCTGGAAGAAGATTAGGCTTTTGCTCATTTGTTTGTTTAGTTATTGTAAGGAGCTTGCACTCTTGCTTGGAAAGAATGCTAGAATGCAAGCAAGAATTATTGAGCTTGCACTCTCTTGGAAAGAAGCTAGAATGCAAGCAAGCATCATATCCATTGCATACTTACTCTGCACTCTCTCTTGGAAAGAATGCTACAATGCAAGCATCATGGAGCTTGCACTCTTGGAAATAAGCAAGAATGCAAGCAAGCATCATGTCCATCATCATGTACTTACTTCCAAGGAATCAAAGTTTCCAGAAATTGTTTGTAGAAGTTTTGCAGTTAAAGATAGCAGAATTTTCTGCAACGTATTATCAGCAATGTGAAAAGCTCATCAGAGGATGCAACAACTATCAGCAATCATATGAATTTTGTTTCACCTCAATTGTTCTCCCAACAAGAATTTTGTTGCAAACTGGAGAGGTCTGTCTGAGATGTGTTTCTTGCTGCTGGCCCAAAGGAATGAGAGTTTAGGGCCTGCAGGACTTGATGCAAAACTATCACTAACATATAAAGCTGCATAAAAAACTCATAGGACTGGTATCAACTCACAGCAATGGAATTCTTCTCCTTGTTGGGAAGAAGTGGAATTCTCAGAGAAGGAGTTCTTGTTGCAAAGGAGAAGAGATGTGTTGTCCACTAATTTCATAGGTTGTCAAACACCAGATGTTTTCCATTCGATCCGAGCTTGCTCATCATTGCTTCTGTGCAGAAATGATCTCTGTCTCCATTCATGTTGTTGGCACCAGGCTTCTAGCTGTGAAGTTTGTCCCAATGGTGACAAAGGATTTTATGGCTGCATCTTGAGTCATGAGTGCCCAGAAAGGCAAATTGAAGAAGCTTACAATTGTGGTTGTGGTTGTTCCGAAAGCAATCATCATTGACAGAAACTATACACCAGCACAGAAAAGGTATTCTTGCTTGCTCTGTTTCCCTTCCTAGAGCTTCTGCTGTCTACTGGCTCAAGAGTAAGATTTCCATTGGAGAACATGATGAAGTATAGCAATTTCAATGCACAGCTGTAATGCAGCAAAATGCTGTTACCAATGAGAATCCATATCTAGAGGAGAAATGTCATGAAAGAGCAGTAAAATCCTTGCAATGAGTGATGTCTTAACTCTGCAGCTTTGTTTGCCATTGTGTTGATTGGAATTCAGGTACACCTTGTTGGGCTTTGTGGGCCTTTGCCTTCTCTCATATGCTGTCATTGGGAGTACATACAGATGGTTCAAAACTGAAATATGAGCTCTCTTGAAATTTGTATGTGTTCCATGGTATTCTTGGAGATAACTTGCAATGTCGTGGCTCAATTTGGATATCCATTTTCAGCATGAGAGAGAGATTAATCTTTCCAATTTTTCAACTCCATTCAGACTGAGTTTTGGGAAATGAGGTTTGTTTGTTTGTTTGTTCATGGAATTCTTCTCCACCTAAACTTTTCTTCTAAGTCTGCAAGATTAACTCTCAAGTCTTGGTCTATCCAGCCCTCCCAGTTTTCCAAATTTGAACAGTATTCACAGCATTCAAAGTCAGCTTGTGAACATCTGCTGTGCTAATACATCTTTTCAACGTTGTCCATTGCAGCATCATAGGTGTAAAATTGGCTGGTGCTGAAATAAACAGATGCTGCTCTCTCGTTTTCTCAGGCTTCACAAGCGTTACAAGAACAGGTACACTAAATCCCTGCCTAACAAACCTTCAGTAGATTCTTCCCAAAATGCTATTCAGGAGACATGACCTCTGTTGCATACTAAGGACAACACCTGAAGATATGAAATGAATATCTATTCACATACGATATCAAGGGACATCAAATTGTGTTGTTCGACTCAATTTCTTGTCTCCCAATGGCTTTGTAGAGGTGTTTGTTTCTTGTCTTCCATTCATTGCTGAATCCTCCAATGTGAAAAACCTTAACAATAAGTGTTATGGACTAGGTATGATTGGATTATGTTTCATTCATATGAAAGGTTCTACCAAACATCAACCATGCATTTTTAATGTATAGAGAATGTCATCACTGAATTGGCCAATGTGGCAAATGGGGGCATAGGAGTTGAATCAAAACCAAAGAGGTACCATGTGCATTATGAACAAAACATTATCAAAATCATGGATACATGTCCCAATCTTGCGTATAATCCTTTACATGATCTTTAATCTCATTAGAAAATTCAACATCCATCATTAATAAAATATTTTCTTTTGCTTCTTCAAATGCATCCACATCTTTATATGCTCTTTTACCCTTAACACCAATAGAAAGGTGTTTTATTTAGCCAATTTTTAATCAAAAGAATTAAGATATCCAAGTTCATCACACCAAGTCAACATCAACGAAGACATGTAAAGATCCTTGCAATAGAGAACACCCTCTTTGTTTCAATTTGACTAGCAAGCATGGTTAAAATTGTTTTTTTTCAAAATAGGCAATTGTAAAAAATATCTTTTCATGCTTTGACCACCAAATAAGAGGGTCTTTTGCTTCTTTCAATGGCACATCAAATGTGTGAAAGCATGACAATTTCTATCAAAACTACATTTACACACACAATCCTCAAATAAACTAGCTCAAAACATGCAAATTTATTTATTTTTTAAAATTACAAAATCTTATAGGGATGTGAAAGAATAAATAATAAACATTTATTTGTTCAAAACAAGTTTCATCCTTGGACACGCTTACTCCAAAAATAACATTAATCTTGTGCATAAAATCATGCACAATACTTGAAAGGACCACCGAACATCCATGCAACTTTTGGTACAAAATCTTGAGGGTTGGGACAAGGAATTGGTTCTCATATGCAACAATAATTTCAATTGTTGAAGCATAGCCAACGTAATTTCCTACCATGCTCAGATCCTTAAATCGGGGATCCAACATAAAAACAATGATATTGTGAGCTTTAGAACAAGTTATTCTTTATATATTTTATGGAACATTATGGAGCATGTGAGATAAAAAAGTAGTTTTTGGTATGCTATGAAATTAAGAAAATTCATAATGTGGAAGCACACTAAAGTAGGCCAAAAAAGTAATCCTCAAAAGCAAAAAAAAAGAAAAAGAATTATGTGACAACTAGATTAGAAAGAAGATGTTTAGTGAGATTGACCTTTTGAATTACACAAAGTGTATCAAATGTGACATGGAAAAAATTTAAAAAGGTAAAGAAGTAGATTAAACTATTTAAGAAACCTACCTTTAATATGTTTTGCAAAAACTATGCTATTTTCCAAATTGCACAAAATAACCATTTCCACATTTGTGGCAAATAATATATGAAATCCAAGTATACAATGCAGTTATAAAAACTTTTAAGCATGTTTTACCATGTTCCAAACACAAAATGAATTTTTCATACATACAAACAAATAGACTTTAAATGTTACAAGGGAAATTTACTTTTGAAAGGCTTAACATTGTCATAGTTAAAATATTCAAGTTCCAAATTATTTATTTATTTAAACACATAATGCCTCATGCATTAGTAGCACCTCATTTGAATTATTTGATTTGGAAAAGAATTGTATTAATTAGGTTAATAAACTTGTGATAAATAAATAAATAAAATTAATGAAATTCATGAAAGATGACCACATATTTTAAATTTGAGATCTTAAGTACATGCCAAAATTTATAGCTCTGTTAAAATGCTTAAAGTAACAAGAGCAAATTCTACTTTTACTTGGTGAATAGGGATGGCAAATTGGCATATTTCATTTTATTTAGACCCCAAAGCAACATTTTGTTAAAATTGAAAATAATTTAGGTAGAATTTAAGTATTTTTTCATAATTCAATTCTCAACACCCTATTTACATTTAAGTAAAATTTAAAATTTATTTATTTTAATAGGTTGCGACTTATATATTTTTTCATGTCATTGAGCTTTAATGTGATTGAAATAATTCATGGAATCGAGGAATAATATTAGAACAATGGTTTCTTGGCCTTGCATGTTGGCACCAAGTTGTTTCATTTGAGTGGACATGTCCATGTTCTTAGTAACATCAACTTGAAAATGTCAACCTTGACAACTCCAATATTTCCTTGGAAGGTTGTGCATAGAACTTGATTGTTGAAACAAAAATATTTGACAAGTAATACCCATGGCATTAGTTAATTGCATATGTAATTATAATAAGAGAAAAGGCATCACAAATGCTTTTGAAAATTGCCATGTATGTGCATAGGGAATCCTATTAACCAATGCCTTTGGATGATAGTTATAACACATCATAATTATAAGCAAGACACTTTCCAAACATGACAACCTTGGATGAAAAACATTTCATTGGTTCACCAATTTTTATTTTAGCAAATTGGAATCTCTTTAAGCATACATACATTATTTTGCCCTCTTGCTTGTAACACGAAAAACTTCACATGAAAATGTAGATTTTACAACTTCCAAATGGCTTGCTTACAAAAATGAGGAATGTTAACATACTTGATTTCTTCAACCATGTAATGTTGATGGGATGCTTGAGTGAATTCCACAATAATTGGCATTGAATCTTTGGAAACCTTGTCATTAGTAATGGCATATTGAGCCACCTTGCTCATAACATGTTCAAAACATGTACCATTAGGAGTAAACAAACTCAATGTTTCACATGAAATCATTAATTTCATCAAGGCTACCACCATGCTCCCCAAAATAGTACCTTCATCTTTAACATAACACAAAATTTTGGAGGTGAGAAAAAAAAAATTATAACATGACCTCAATTTCTTTGCCTAATAATGTCATTGTCCCTAAAAATTGGCGACTATAATAAGATTAGGTTTCCAATTTAAGGTAAGAGAGTTGTTGATTAGAATAAAAGTATCACATTGTGTTTATTCATCCACAAATCAAATGTAGTAATAGTTGTAGGCAAGGCCTTAAGATGAGGTCACACATCCAAGTTCAAATAAAGATCAACCATGGATGAAAGCATTTCATTAAAATTATCTATGAGAAGGAAAAACCAACTTGGGATCAAGCTTTAATGTCAACCTATGCATCCACATGTTCTCGTGACAATTAATGTTCAAAGGGAAGAACTCTTTAGTTGTGAATAACACCAAATTCCCTAAAAATAAAATTTTGAGCCTCATCCTATTTCTTGTTAGGAATGCTACTTTCAAAAAATGTATAATTTGCATTTAGGGTTATCATAAGGCATTTCTTGGTGGGTAACATAGGTTTACCACCCCTATCACTCCTTGTTTGCAACCATGGCATGCCCTAAGCTCTTTGAAGTTCTTGTAGATGCAAAAAGAAATTCAATGTGATCTATTTCAACCTATTGTTTCATAACATTGTTAATAAATGATTATATGTAATGATTTGTTTTCCTCTTTGTCTTCTTTTCCGTCAATGTAGGAGAGACAACATTAAAGAAAAACAAATGGTGCATTCAATTGTTGCACTTGGTCACAATTAAAATTTACATCCCCATTGTTTAGAACAAAAAATGCCCATGAGAAAAACTTTATTTTCTTCCTTTTTGAGAGAACCTTTGAACCTAGATTTGAGATTTAAATCTTTTGGGAAGGTCAAAGGGTGGAAGTCTAAATTTAGTTTTTCAAATTTCTAAATAGGTTTGGGTTTTGGTTTTGGCACATTTTTTCAAATTCAAGAACCTTTAGGCTTGTATCAAAAACCAAGTTTGGTTTTATGTACACATTACACACTCCCCTAGGTCTTGGAGATCGTATAGATGCGGAGTTTTACAACAAATTAAAATTGAGAATATTATATAAACATATAATTTAATAACTAATTAAAATATAAAGTTTAGCTACTTGCTGACTTTTTGAAGGAGTTTAGTTTGCTTAGTTAAAGAACTTGCACCTATGTTGACAATTTTTTCTTTGATAACTTTTTTCCAAGTGTGATAACTTGAACTTGAACCCTCAAAATATAATATCTGAAGACAACATTTGTCTAGACCTAGGTTGCAAGAGTTGTTGAATATTGAATAAAAATTTCATTGAAAACTAAATAAAATTTTAAAAAGTTAATGAAAATTGAATATAAGATTTGGCTAAAGAAGTGTACCCTTTGCCCTTTCAAGATTCACTCAAATATGTGCTCAATTCTACACAAGCCAACACTAGTGATTGACCAACCCAAGGAGGTCATTGCCCTATTCAATCCTTTTTTCTTAAGATTTAAATATGGTGATAACATCAAAAACCTAGGTGCTAGGGTAGCTTCATGTTTTCACAAAGGAGAAAGAAAAGGGGTTCAAATCCCAACTTGACACATTTTAATGTTACCCATTACACCTCTAGGTGTCCATTTGAGATCCAAGATGTGCATGACAAGGCCCAACGTGTGTAATGGGTAGCACCAAATGTATTTGGGCATCTTCCATCTTGTCTAAAAAAAAAGAGAGTTCAGGCCAAGGGAAGACAAGAAAAAGAAGAAGCAAGCAATACTTTTGTGCTGCTTGCAATAAGGACTCATTTTTGATTTAGTGTTTTCCATGTTGGGAGCATTGGTCTCTCCCTAGTTCCCTGACTCCTTTTGGGACGTCTTTGCTTTCAGAAGGCCCATACACTAAAAAGAACCAATTCTCCCAAAAACAATTAGGGGTTAATTTTAATTTAAATAAAGAACAAAGATTTCCAATAGTTTCCAAATTAATTAAAAAATAAAAAAACTTCAAAAAAAAGTGCTTTAACTAAATTCTTATAATGACACTTAGACTTTTTTTTAAAATCTCAAATTAACTTCCTAATCATCCACTACTTTTTTAAACCCTCAATTAATTTCATAATCCTCATTCACATCAAATTTCATTCTTGATATTTAGACAATAAGTTCCAATAAGTTGCCATTTTATAGGGGTAAATCATAAGTTATAACCCAAGTAGTCCAAAGAAAACTAAAAGAAAAAAAGGCCAAAAAATGAAAGCAAGGAATGGACCAAAAAAATGCATTTGAATAAATTGAGGGATGATTTTGACAAATGTTTTTATTTTCAATCTGGTGGTTTCAAAACTTTAGGTTATGAAGTTTTAAAAGTTTTTCGAAATTTACTTTTTTAGATTAACACTAAAAGAATCAATTAACGCAATTTTTTTTGTTAATTTTATTCAAATAAATTATTTTTCCAATATTTTCCAAATACTTTTGTAGCTATAATACAAATATTCCCTTATTGATTTATTTTCAACATTCCACTATGAAAATAAAATATTTTCAAATACTTCTTGTTGCTTGGAAATTTTTAAATAAATGAATTATTTTGACAAAATAGCATATACCCCCAATGAACTGTTAATTTGAGTTTGTAATCCAACTTGGACTCTTTGCTGTTGTGCACTATTAGTGACAAATCAATCGATGGCAAAAATAAATTGATTTAAAAAATTATGTTCCATTTGAATGAAAATTGCATACAACTGGAATCAAATTTGAAATTCAATTCAATTCAATTAAAAAAACATTGAATGGAATTTGAATTTCATTGAATTGAATTCATATTTGATTGAATTTGAATTCACAATTAAAGTTTCAATTCCAACTCAATTGAAAAGAAATGAAATGCAAATTGATACATAAGGTATGGAAAATTTCTTTGTGACTATGGCATTAAAAAAAAAGAATTTGAAAACACAAAGATCCCTAGTCTTAGTGTTTGGGGTGCGAATTAGCTTGTTGATACACCACACATATACATTAGGCTTTGCAAGGGATCTCTAAGTAGTGCTTTACTAAAGAATTTTTGTTTGTAGCCAAAGTGATGAAAATCCATAGGAAAATGTGAAAAAGGTGGCAATCATCCTTAGGATTATTTGGCCAAATCTGGCTATAAACCATATATTAAATACAAATCTTTGATCTTCTAATTTTTTTTTTCCTACACAATGAAAACCAAATATTGAAACCTGGCCATTTAAACTACTTTTCTGATTTTTGGTGATTGAAAACCTGCAAAATACCTTCATGTTTTATATATATTTTTTTTAAATTGTGAAATTTCAGCAATAAAAAAAAGCTTGAGTCTAGGTTGCTTGTAGGTTTTGAACGGAATCTAGATTCTATGTCCAACTGGTTACTGGAGGCACTGTGGGTTTGAACCTGATGTGTTAGAAGCTTTACTTCCCACCAGTGTTTCCTTAAGGAATATTTTAATGGCAGCCTAAGTGGCTATCATATGTATAGGAAGTTGTAGAAAAAATGGAGATCATTGCTGGGAAGATTTAGCCAATCTGGCTATAAACCAAATGTGAAGGACAAATATTTATTTAGTCATCCTTCTATATTTCTGACTATTTACTGGAAACAAATATAGAAAATCTGGTTACTTGTTTTTTCTGACTTCTGGCTACTGAAACTCTGAAAAATTAACTCCATTTTGGAATTTAGGTTTCTAGTTTCGCCAGTTTAAAAAAAGGTTGCTTCTGATGAGCTTAACAACTACATTGTGGGGGTGTCTCATATTAGACTTTTGATTTAACCACATAACTACATTAGGTTTTTCAACTAATTTGGATTGCTTGTTGATAAACTAGTAGGCAAGTTTGCTAGTGATCTAAAAACTCTATGTCCAATTGGACACACTCTGGTTTGGTTTGAGCTTCTAAAGACGAGCATCAAAGTTGATCAAGAGTCACTTTCCATTAGCCACCAGTGAGTTAGTTCATTTGGTCTCATTCAAAAGACTGCATGAATGACTTTTGAGTAGTACACTTTTTACAAAGACACTTTCTAGGGCCTCTGTCCATTACGAAAGTTATTGTGATCACAAATTATGCTTCAATAGCAGCTTTTCATTACATTTGTTGCAACTTCCATCTAACCATGTTGTTCGTAATCATCTCACACCACTATAGGTCACACATAGACCAACCGCAGAGTTGTGTCAGCTGGGGGTCAAACTGTGAATCATTAGAAATTCTTTTAAAGGTTCCCCCCACATAAAAAAAAATTCCTAACATTAATTACCTACGTATTTCCAACCCCATTTGCAAGTCTCCAATGGAAAGTGCATGTCCCTGCAACAAAAAAAAACATGGCTCCAATTCAGTGGCTTTGCATTAAGCTGCTTCCATCACAGAATACTCTGTGCAGTATGTAACTATGATCACAGCAGCGCGCCTAAGGGGAAAGAGACCTTTGAACTCTTTCAAATCTAATAAGACTTGCCATGCTGCAATTAAATTAGCTGCACCTTCTCATAAGGTGTCTGTGGGGGGAGGCCCAGGGGAAGGAAAAGATCGCTCCCAGAGATCCATGAGGAAACACAGATCACCCCAGAGTCCAGACTCCGCTGAGCACAATTGAGGGTTTCATTCGAATGCTTGCCAGACTAAAATGCTTCCTGGGCTTTTATCTTTCTGTATCCTCCAGCTGACTATTAGCATATACGGAATTTAACAGATTGATGGTGATGCAGTATGCAGAGTTTTGTGGCAGTTTTTGGCACCCCATTCTCCAGACACAAAATATTAGTCACCAGAATAGCATCATGTGAATGAGATCATTTTGACAACAACAGCTATGCAGCAAATAAGTGAGGGAAGAAGCCGGATCTGATGCCAAATGAATGAATGAATGCATAGGTCATGGAAGGAGCTTGGTATGTGGAGATGGATTGATGATTGATCTGTGTGTGTTTTTACCCCAGCAAAACATGTGATGTTATGGCTGAATTTAGTGCTCATCTTTGATTGTCAGGAATCCTCTATTTCATGTGTCAAGTTCATCATGCTCACTGGGTCAGGGAGAAGCATAAGGATTATTCTTCTTATTAGCAGTTACAAGTTCGAGGAGGTATTAACAAGAAAACTTTTAGTGAAAACTAGTTATGGATGTTCTTTGATTCTTGATTGTGTTAAATTTTAATGTTTTTTCATGGGTGTGAAAGATATAAATACCCAAATGAAAATAAAATGGTGACCATTGTTGTATTAAATAAGATCCATGCAGGTATAAATTGAAATATTTATACCCTTGTTGATACACAAGAGCTCTATTGCAAGTGCTCAAAAGAAAACTCTAAAAAATATAGGAGAAAAGACATGAAAGGGAAAAAAAAAGGGAGAAAGCCTTTAAGTTTCAATAGAGCAAAAAGAAATAACTATGTACCCTGTGGATGATTCATGTGTCTAAAAATTAGTTTAGAACATCTACTCATGTCTATATGCAATGTGACAATACCTATTGTTGATAATTTTAATTTGTTGTGGGAGTGCACCAAAGTGAATTGCTTTTAACTCGTGATGTGCATCTTTGATTATTAGCCCAATCACCCAAACTCTCTATACAGACACTCCCCAAATGGAAGAATGTGGTCCCCTTTGGCTCAATTATATGGGTCACAAGGATAAAATTTTGGACAAAGGATATGGGATAAAGTGTGGTGATATTGGGAATAACTTGAGTAACAACATGGGAACATAGTGGGGAATCCAAAATCCAAATAATTTTCAAAGACCCCAAAAGGCAAAAAAGTGGGCCTTCCTAGTAGGCTCTTGGGTGCATGTTGAGCAGTCTCCATTAGATGCATGGAATTTCTATTCAGGCACAGGAAGTTGGAGAATAATAAGATCAATCCATACCCTAGTACACTAGGGGGGGGCATCTTCAACACATGCTTGTTCAATAATTAATTAAATAAATTGAAGATCCCATTCTTGGAAATTATAATATTTGACAATATCCAAAATAAGGATATTATCTCAGATATCACAATAATTTTTGATACCCAAATACTTTTTACAAATGATTTCGTGGGTGATATTTGGTAGGGATATCCAAATTTTCCGGATATTGCTAAACCCTAATACTTCTATATACTGTTTTGCTATCCTACTGGAACTTAGTACAAAAGTCTGGCAAGTTTTTTAATGAAAAACAATTAAACTTAGCAATTAGATGACCTGAAAATCACTTTTTTTTTTTAAAGCCTTTAACAAATCCACCCTAGTTGCATCAGAAAAATGAAATTGTCACTATGTTGATATCCAACTAATAGATAGACAAAAACAATTAATATCCAGGTGAGATTGAAAAATGTGAAAAATCTGATATCCGACCAAGATATTTAAATTTTCAAAAACAAAATAATAATAATATCCTTATCCAACGGATAAAAAAAAGGTGGATATGTCAAAAAAAAAAGTGATATCTGCCCGACACTGGTTCAAACTAATGTTGGACGGTTCTCACTAGGACCTTCAATTCTCTGACTAATTCTGGTAAATGATAATCAATTGATATCACATTTGGTGAAAATAAGTTTGAGAACCGTATTGATGATTCTCACTAGGTTATGGAGAATTGGTTACTTTATTAATTCTTATTATTATTATTATTTTATGAGAATTGAGTTGATTCTATGTAAAAACCAGAATCCGATTCTCAAGGCTATTTAGAAAATTTTAGGATTAGTTTAGGTTAGATTTTTTTTTTTAATTCAATTATTTCTTAATTGAGGATTTTTTAAAATTTTTTTTACTTGAATACAAAATTGAGATTCGGATTGCGAAAATCAAATATTCGGATTGTTATCGCATTTGTTAGAATTGTCAAGTTTGAGAACCGACTTGATTATATATACATATATAATATGTGGTCCATGTTATATAACAGGGTACACCTAGTTCAAAACAATAGAAGACAAATTTGGTTTTCAAATTGAAAATGGTCTTTCAGAGCTTTGCTCACAACCAACTCACAGCTCTTACAGGTCAATCTCACACCTCTTTTTCTAGGTCAATCATTGATCAAATGCAGAGCTTTATGAGCTATGGTAACCTAATGAATCATCACTAGTTAATAACAATCCTGATCTTGTTTCTTGGGATCAGATGTTTTTTTGTTACTTCCTTACAAGGTTTCTTATATATATAAACATTCCCAACATTCTTAACAATAATTACGTATAGATTTTCCAGTTTAGTTGCAGCTCTCCAATGGAAAGTGCATGCCCCATGCAACAAGAAACAGGGCTCCATTTCATTGGCTTCCATTAGACTACTGCAATTGTAGCATTGTGGGGGGTGAAAAGAAATAAAATTGTCTTGGATGAAGACCTAATGAATGGGCATATTAGGTGTCAAACAAGAGATGGATTAGTTGAGTGTTTCTGGAGTTGTGGATATGAGAGTTTTTTCTTTGTGTTGTTTGCTGCAGGTTAATTAGGCCAGGAGCTGTCTGTGCTTGCTTTGTAGAAAGCTAGAACGATGGAATTGATGAAGGTTTGTTTGAAGCTTTTCATGGCTTTTGGAAATGGTGGGCTCAGCAAGGGACGCTGGTGAATAAGAAGAGCAGGTTGCTTGGAAGCTAAACATCTTTTTTCTTTTCTTTCTATTGCAGGAGTGTGGTGTTGTAGACAAAACAAACATTTTGATTACATACATTTGCAGAGAGTCCGTCCAAGGAGTGCTGATCTCTACAAATTATTTCTATGTAGAAGTTAGTTCTGTAGGAAGATTAGATACATTGTGAAACAATATAGATGTGCTTTAGTAAATGTAATGGCTAAAAATGATGGAGGGGTATAATCGATTCTAAGGAAGTAGAAACAACCCAATTGCTTTTTATAAGTCAGTGGATTTGTGGTGAAGATTTGATAATTGCATGTATGGATTGCTTGAAGTTTCTGCTTGCCTCCGTTTTACCATCACAACATGATGTGTGTACCCGCCGCGATCACAACAACAAGGTAGAGTTCTACCTAGGTAACTCAGTTATGGTTCACTCACAACTAACCCTAAACCCTAAACCCAGTTATGGAAAGGAGGAATTGCCAATAGAAGAGTCTGGTAGCATAGAGTGCACAAAGAATAGGACTAGGGCTTGGGGGGAGGAGTGTAGGGCATACCACAATGTCCTAACTAACAAATTGTTGTTGCAGGGCATATATTGCTGCTGCACTCCAGACAAAGAGAAAAGAAAGAGGAGTTTTAATTTTTCTTAGTCATGAAGAGTAGAATATTTCATCATTTGGAAAACCTTTGATGAGTAGGGGTGCATTAATGAGGTGGGTTCCTGTTTAAACCCGTGTTGGGTAGTTCTCGCTTTTTTTAAAAAAAATGTGAGAATGAGTTGATTGTGGTTCTTACATTATTGTTATGAGAACCTGATCGATTTTCTATAATATATATTTTGGGGTTGGTGACAATCGACCAGGGTATCAAGGTTGTTAAAATTTTTTAGACTCATCTGGTTGTCAGATAATGCAGTCCTTGTATATACAATAACAATTAGTTTTGACAACTTTGTTATTAAATTTTCCATTAATTTAAATTTCATTTAAATAATAAATTAATAACAAATTAAATTATTTAATTAAAATCAAATTTTTTACATTTCAAAGATGATTGAAAATAGATGAAAACTTGTAAATTGTAACTTTTTGTTTAATCCAAAATGTAAAACTCCATAACTTTATTCCTTTCAAAAAAAAAAAAAAAATCAAACTTTTTAATCTTTTTTTTCTAAATTTATATCAATGTCAATTAATTCTACCAAAGATAGAAGGGGATTTACAACCTATCCTAAGGTCATTGGGCCAACTTTTGTTGACAAAAATCAAATTTTCTAAATTTTTTAATTGTAAATGACATCTCCTAAAACTAATAAGGATTCTAACTAAAAACTAAATCCTCTCCATTTCAATTTGGGATTCGACTATCCCTAAGATTTGTCTAGCATAAAAATCAACTATGGGAAACATATTTTCATTTTTTTCACACTGTTGAAATGGACAATTAATGAATTTGACATCCACTTGATAACACTTTAAAATCAAAAGCTTTTTGTTAAATAGTTTTGTTACTAGTTCATTTGTGTTGGTTGTCATTTTAAAGATATCCAAATTACTGTCCTCTTCAACCCCTTGATCAACAATAACCTTTCAAATTCAACCCAAGGGTGCAAATGATAATGACACTTAAAAAGCATAAGAAACAAAGATTTTTTGTCATATTCTTCAAGGGTGTATGCACTCTAAGGTGACTAATTTTGGGTAGATGCTTCACTCCCTAAAAATTCATATGGTAGTGTTAAAACGACAATCTATTTTGATATCATTAATTTAGTGGGGAATTACATGGTGGTTGATGAACAAAAAAGCCCATATGAAGCATAACCATTTAATTTTATTTTTTTAATGTACGTATTAAGAAAATAAAAATTGAAACCACCCAAAAATGAATAGGATATGGATTTATGAAAATATAGCTCATTTTAGGCCATTCAAATTTCTTTTGGTTACATATCTTTTCTAATAATCTTTTTGGACATATGTTCTTTTTATTTTAACATATCATATGTTGAGTCCTTATAATATATCCAAAATAAAATTCATACATAAAAATGCATGTATATAGAGGCACAAACAACAAACCAATCCATAATTTTCAATTTCAAAAGTCTATTACTATATATTTGGTGTATATATGTTGTAACTTTTTTTTAATAGATGTTTTCTTCTTCAAGTTGAAAATCTGAATGTAGCCACAAATTTTAATAATTTTTATTGTTATGCCATGTTAATAGCATGTAAATGCACAACACTTTGCAAAAAATTGGATTATGACACAAAAAGTGAGCCACCCTACCTTGCAACCACCCTCAACAATGGCCTTACCTTTCTCACAACCAATAAGTGAGGACACAATGAAGGTGTTTAAATCTAATGTCCAACATCAAAGAAAACATATTATGCAACCTTTTTTTTTCAAATTTCATTAAGAAGGAAAGAAAAAAATCCAAAACCCCAACAACTTTTTTTTAATGTTGGAATACAAACATGCTAACTCAAAAACAACATTTGCATTTTCTTGCATTAAGTTGTAAAGGCTACAAAATCAATTTCATCCTTGAATTTAGACTCATCGAATTTAATGCATCATTTCACAAATAATGATTCCTAGACTAGTTTAAAATACAAACAGATCTACAATAGGGCCAAGGGAATCAACATTAATATGAAATATGTGCCATGTCAATGGAGATGGTACTTTTGTAATCATCCTCATAATATTTTTCTTGTAACATAATATAATAACTTTTTTAAATTGCAAAGGTTTTTGGAAAAGGATAGTTTTACTAACAAAGAAATATGAAACTATCTTTGGCAAGAATTTGAAAGTAAAATGTAAACATAATAAATTTCAGCAAAAATGAAAAGCTTATGTTGTCTTCACTAGAGTATTCAATTTCCTTGGGGGAAGACCCAATTGACACATGCGTTATTCCATTTTGCCCTTTCTTGATTTTTTTGGCAAAACTATGCATTTTTGCAAATCTCTTTAGATAGCTTTGATAGATACATATTTTTGCAAATCTCTTTAGACAGCTTTGATAGATACATATTTTAAACCTTTGCAAAGTTTTTCATCTGTTGGTGCACATTGGCATGCTTAAAAAAATGCATTGTTCCTTGAAAACTTTTTTTGAAGCCCAACATATCACACTTGATTATAAGGTTGTAGTCATAGTGTTTAGGTTAGATCCACCATCCTTGACATAAGCAACATTTTTTTCCTCAATTCATAAGTGTCCAATAATTCTATTAAATTTTTGGCTAAAGTTTGTCCAGTAGTATTTATTGCTTCAAAAAGGCCCAGGGTAACATTGTGCTTTGGCTGCCAACTAGCCTTTAAAAAATTAATCACCTATGGAAAAATATCATGTCCACCTTTTGACATCAACAAATCAAAGCTTGTAATTGCAAAATGGCATTCTATTAAAGTTGGCAAAACATACAATTGTTTAGTTTTCATGAAAAAAAAAATTATGGAAGGAAAAACAAGTCTCGGACACAAATGCATATTAAATCATCTTAACCAAATATTTTTCACAAATGGCAAAACAAATGGATTTTGACAATTAGAAGTTCTAGATCCACTAAAAATATACCATTTGTAGTTGTACCATTAATTGTGTATTATATGATTAATCTTTTTTTTATTTTAGTTTTTGGATTTAAGGTTCATGCTTTGACTTGCAGAGGGTAGGAGGTTGGACACCAAATAACATTAAGGAAAGAAAATTAGCACCAACACAAAAAAAAACAACAACACCAATGTGAAAATAGTAGTAGGGCCATGTGAAAAGAACAACAAGACCATGCAAGAAAAGCACCACCACCAACATGGAAAGAGTAATTCCACCAATGTGAAAAGAATAACACCAATGCAAAAAAAATAGCACCATTGCGAAAAAAATGTTACTAGGTGAATGGCAAAAATTTAACAAGGTATGATGAAGATGGCTAAATAAATGGACAAGATTAAGACATTTCATGAATTTGATTTTCAAATTACTTTTGGAGGGAAAAACTTATGATGTAGTTATGAAATTTGATGAGTTTGCTTTCTTTTGACACACAAAAATGGACTTAGAACGTCGTTGGAGATAAAAGAGAGACACAATACATAGTTTAGAGTTTTATTGGATTATGAACCACAAAATTTTATGTTTTCATTTCAAATTTTTACACTTTTCATTATAGATATTTCAAATGTTCAATTTTGAGTAAAAAGGACAATAAAATATTAATGAAAAAACAATGAACATACTTTAAAATTGTTGTGTTTTCTAAATTAATCATGGAATTCTAATAAATTTTTTTTCTAATCTAGGATAATTCAAAATCTAGGAAATAAAAGAATAATAATTGTTTTAAAAAATTGTGTGAGTGGAGACAATAGATTAATTATGTTATAAGTATTATTGGTAATATAAATTCAATTGTTTTAAGTAAGCAAAAAGTAATTTTGGGTAAAATCTACACCTACCACATAACAACAATGCAAAAAGAACAATAGTAAGGTGTTGACAAGGTGAAGTAGAGAAAAAAAGTAGTTTGCCCAAAATCCAATTAAAAAATGGAATAGTTTTTTATTTGGACACAAGAAAGTACATTCAACATATTTTCAAATATAAATATAAAACCACATGGCCTTGCATGTAGTTTATGGGAAGTTGAATAAAAAGTTTGAACAACTTTGGTATCATAAAAGTAGGTTGAAAATACATTTGAAATTAACTGGGTCAAAATGGTGTTCAACCCAACTTCATATTAAAAATTTGATATATTATGATCATAACAACCACAACAAACACAATTTGATAATAAATAATTATTTTTTAGGGTTCCACGAAGTTGAAATTTAAAAAATCAATATTTCATTCACATGTAACCCATTTTGTAAGGTTGGACATTTTGTGCAAATAGAAATAATTTTAAAATTTTATTTAATTATAGTTTCAAAATGGGAATTTTCAGTATTTTAAATATAAAATGAAAGATTATCATCATGTTAATTATTTTCCTATTTTATTTTTTAAACTTTTAATACATTAAAATTTTTTCATGTAATTTTTTTTGACAAAGAACAATGAGTTGTGATCTACTTACCTTGCTTGCACCTAACACCAATATGAAAGGAAAAACAACAACACCAACACAAGAAGAGTAGCACCAATAAACATCACATAAGAAAGTTGCAAAAAAATAAAACAACACATTTGTACTAAAAAACCTTAGGGTTTTTTTATAATTGGAATTTTAACCCTAACCTTAAACAACACCTTTGCTTCCCTAATTGGTAGCTACTATTTACGAAACCCTAATTTGGCATAAGACTTTGTGAATTAGATGTAGGTTTTATGAAAGAACTTGTTTGGTTTCCTTAAAATAAAAAAATAAAAAAATGGAATTGGTTTTCATTCATGTGAAAATCTAAGGTTGGTTTTCATTCTAGACCTCACATGTAAAGGGTTAAAAATTGGGTTTAAATTGGGTGAACATTCAAAAACTACCCAACACTAATTTAGACATACAATCCAAAAGCTATTGAATATTGAATAATTTTGTCAAAGAAAATTAATAAAGTTGAAATTAAAAATTATTGAAAATTTGGGGTCCATTTTTGGTATTGTTGGAAAGTTCTTAAATGAGTATGATTTTATGAAGGCAACTTTCATTTTTCAATGAAAATGGGATTTTAGATTTTGGCTAAAGAAGGTGTGTTCAAGGGCACAAGCCATGATAATAGAATTTAAACATATGTAGATCATGAAGCACACAGTAATAACATTCTTACTTCTATTCCCTAAAAATGAGAGGAAAATTATGCTTACTTTTAGGTGTAAGATCTATCCTTTTTTCTAGGAAGAATATTCATGGATATATTTAGCAACATATTCATATGATCTATTGCGACCAAAAACAATGTCTAAATTTTTTGAAGTGTGAATGGGTTTGGATGGAGGCATTTTGGGGGATGGAAATGTAACCTAAAGTGATAAATAGGAAATGCATGTTTCAACAAAGTAACAAGGCTTTTTATGGATTTGGATGGGTGGAAGTAGTTAAGGCGAGAATGAATGGTGATTAGATGTGTTGATTATCTTTTTTGAATTAGACTTCTTTGAATTTGTGTGTTTTGTTTGTATGTAGGTGAATGTTTTATAGTGATGCAATGTGTTTGTATGTGGGATTCTTGGTGTGTTGTGCTTGAATGCAAAGTATGCACGGTGTTTTGACAATGGATGGTGGGCATCTTGGCTATTTTTTTGTTGTGACAATTTTTGAGTCTTGCAATGACAACGACATTTCTTTTCTAGGCTTAACATTTGTCTTTTGCAAATTATGGAGGAAATGACTTGTAGTTTTAAGGAGGAGAACAACATTGAATATAAAGGGGTGATGCATCATTGAAAAGAACAGTAAACTTGATTGAAGTTCATGGACTTTTTTGTTTTGAATTTTCTTGTGTCTATTGATGAGAAAAATGCTCATGGCAATATTCTTTATAACCTTGCTCTTGATATTTCCAAGACTTTTGTTGCATTGGGCATTTTAATTCAAAGAATGTAAAAGTAGATAATAAGTTGTTTTAGGTAAAGGCATATGTGGAAATGATGAAGATCACTAAAGGATTGTTTAGTTGATTTGGGATGGGTAGATCCTTTCAAGCTTGATGTGTTTGAGTGATAACTAGGGAAGTTGGGATACCTAGGAGACTTGGTGTGTGAGATTGATAGTGAATACCTATAGTTGTGAAAACTCTTAGTGAGATTTTGCTCATAAGTTGAAAATTCTACAATTACATTGAAGCAACACTAGAATTTCTAAGGGTTGTAACCAAAAAGTGGTAGGGTAATGTTTCATTTGTAAAGGCTACCAATCTAAGGTTGTTGTGGGAAATCTTTTTCAAGGGAGGTTGGGGATACATTTCAAAAGACTTCAATGGGGAAGACATGAAATTATTGGTGGGGTTGATGGAGTGTTTGTGTTACCATGATTCTACAAAAGTATGGCAACATTTTGTTAGCTACTATAAAATTACAATAAGTGATTATTTTCATGTTAAATTTAAGATTGTGTTTATTTGGGAGTTTTGTCACAATGTGGCCATGAGGAAGATCTAATAGCTCCAAAAAGAAAATTTGTAAAGATTTGATTTAAAACATGCCATTAGATTGTACATGGAAGTAGTTTTAATCTTCAATAATTAAAAGCTGTAATTAAATGATTATTGATTTAAAATTTGATGATTAAAATAAAGTACAACATTTTTTGTTTTTTTGCCTTGAATAAGTCATGTGAAAACTTTGAAATAGAAAAGGAAATGTCTTTGTCCTTGTTATTTGGGGTGACACTATAGTTTAATAAGTTTTGATCACATGTTTCAAAACAATTCTCAATTCTTTCTAGAAAAATAACTTTTCACCCCATTACTACTTACCTTTGTTTGATGATGATGAAAGGTGAAGTCAATTTAATAGTAACAATGTTCATCAACACTTTGAAAAAAAATTTACATCTTGTTACTAGTTATGATGTTTTGTTTTTTTTTGTTGGTAATAGTTTTCATTTGGTTTTTTTTTTCTCTTTTAATTTCCCTCAAGTTCAAGGCATAAATGGAAGGGTCTTTTGGGGGTCTACCAAATCTAAGGTGATTTATAATTTATTAGACAATTCTACAAAATCCACATGACCATTATGGAAATCTAAGAAAATCAATTAAATAATGGAACATGCAACATAAAAGTTATAACCCTTATTTTGTTGCCTATTTAGAAATCATGGCTTGCCATACCAAGCTCACCAAATTTCCTCTTAGTTACTTCACTAAGTGCAATGGCCTATACCAAGTTTGGGTAGTTTTCATTTTTTGTAAAGAACTGTTGGGTTCAATTTTTAAACAAAGTTTTAAGAATCACCAATTTTTGAACTTTTAAAAACTAAATCACCTTTGTTTTTTAATTGCTTTAGTAAAGAAGTGTTGGTTAGCATATTCCAAGACTAGATAATGTTTTTTAAAAAACTCAATCCTTTCACACTTGAGTGCTTGCGGTCCAATGATTAATATTGTCCTCCTTGAAGAGGATTTGAGATCAAATTTTATTTTGGGGGTTTAGACTCTAGATTTGTGTTGTGCAGTTCTTCCGTTTTTTAAACAAGATCCCAATTTTGACATTTTGAAATTTTTTTAATTGAAGCTTTGAGCTTGGTTTTTTAAATTTCTAAACCTTTTGGTTTCAACTTTGGCACATTTTAAAAATTCAAAAACCTTGACTTGGCCTAGTTAAAAAATTGGGTCCAATTTCATGTACACACTACACATTCCCCAATGTTAAAGAAAGTGTATAGGTGTAAGGTAAGGCATTGCCTTAAGGAGCTTCACAAGTTTGAACTCTTGTGAGAATGAAAAAGGTGAAATCCCAAAGAAATGTATAGATATGGAGTTCCACAACTCATTAAAACTAGTATTTAAATATGAAGTTCAACCCATTTCAACTTGCCTACCTAAAGAATGTAACCTTGATTTCAAAAATGTATTTTCATAATTTTAATTTTGATTTTAGATCTAGCAAAAGGGTGCTAGATATGTTCTTGGTCACGAACTTGATCTTGAACCTTTGAATGTAACACTACAAATAGGTATATAGTTTTTGAAATATCTTAAGGCAAGGGTATATTAAGACCCATTTTTCCCATTAGGTTAGGTTTTGGGTATAAAACATTATAATTTTTGGTAGATGGGTATGGTGCAGGTAATCCTCATCATATACCCAAGGTCAAGGTAAGAAAAAGGGTATGTACTTTTAATTTATTTAATAAATAAATAAAAATGTTCACAATTTGGAATTAATAGTATTGTTTTCAAATACAATGGAATTTATTTTTTAGTTTATGCACCCGAATTGTTATTTTTTCAAATGTATATATTTTTGATGTGCGCTTCATTAGGGTATATTAATTTAAAAAAAGTAAGTTAAGGATAATATACCTTAACCATACTTGGTGGGCCTATTCAGATCAAAAATATACATGTAGAACCTTGGTCTTGACATGACTAGTAAGCATGCAATTAATAGTATAGTGCAACCTTTTTTTTTTACTAGTGAGATTTCACCCAAAAAAAATTGAAAATTGAAAAAAACTGAATTTGAAGGTTATTATTTACCAAAAGTGAAAGAAAAAATTGATTAAATAGTTAGATTCATATGCTTGGTTTTCAATATGTAACCAAAAATATAGTAGGATGATTAAAGATTTGTAAATTTATTTTTGATTTATAGCCAAATTTGATTAAGGGATGATTGCCATTTTTTGATATCTTCCTATTTTTATTGGGGGCAATAGGGGCAAATAATTCAAGTCCATTTCCATTCCAAGTTCACTTTTAAGTGTGGGTTCGTGACCTTCTACCTTTAGCTATTCAAATATGATTGCCATTTCTTCTACATCTTCTTATTTTTATTGGGGACAATAAAGGCTAATGTTTTAGGTCCACTTCCATTCCAAGTTCATTTTAGGTGTGGGTTTATGACCTTCTACCTTTAGTTGCTCAAATATGATTACCATTTTTTCTACATCTTCTTATTTTATTGGGTTGATAGGAGCCAACAATTCATGTCCACTTCCATTCCAAGCTCATTTAAAATAGGTTTGTGACCTTCTACCTTTAGTTGCTCAAATATGATTGCCATTTTTTCTACATATTCCTATTTTTATTGGGTCGATAGAGGCCAACAATTCATGTCCACTTCCCTTCCAAGCTCATTTTAAATAGGTTTGTGACCTTCTACCTTTAGTTTCAAATATGATTGCTATTTTTTCTACATCTTCCTATTTTTATTGGGTCGATAGAGGCCAACAATTCATGTCCACTTCCATTCCAAGCTTGTTTTAAATAGGTTTGTGACCTTCTACCTTTAGTTGTTCAAATATGATTGCCATTTTTTCTACATCTTCCTATTTTTATTGGTTCAATAGGGGCCAACAATTCATGTCCACTTCCATTCCAAGCTCATTTTAAATGGGTTTGTGACCTTTTACTTTAAGTTGTTCAAGTTTCCATCCCACCATTTGAACAACTATCAAAAAGAAGAACGAATCATCTTCAAGAAAACATCTTAATGAACATGCATGAACATTCATTTTCTAGCATGATTTTAAAGTTGTTTTCAAATTATCATCGCACCTCATTGAAATCTTATGTAAGGTTAGGTTTGAATGTTTGGCTTACTACTTGCCTAGTCATCCCATCTTTTAGGATGGTGTCATGGGCACCAAAAACTACAAGAACAGGAATTATGCCAAGGACATAACAAGGAAAAAAAATCAAAAGAAATGCAGGCCTAAGTCTAACCCAAGATTGGAAACACAAAAACACAATGCAAAAACATAATATATGCTAGCAAATGGTAAAAAAAACTTTATTTTGATAAAATATGAATACAAAGGTTATGATAAGAATATGTACTCAAAAGTGATGTTGAACAAATTAAAGGTAATGTGAGGTCTTATCCTTATTTATACCCCATTGGGGACTTAGTTTAAGGAAATTTTCATGGAAGTTTTTGTGTGTGCATCAATCAAGGAAACTTTTTGAAAAGCATGTTGACTAATAGTGAATTAAAAATCAACTAAAATTTAAATAAGGATTAACTCAAATTATACCCCATTGGAGACTTAGCTCCATGTGTGCACAAACCAAAGAAACTTCCCAAACTAATAATGAACGATGATGCAAGCGATTATATTAGTGCAAGCGATGATGCAAACAACTATGTTGGTGCAAGCGATCATGCAAATAACAAGTGATGGTGGTGTCCATGACAAATGGTTTTTAACATTTTTTTTTCATCACTATGCACCAAATTGGGTTTCTCCCATCCCATAGTTCATGGTTTTTATTGATGTATATGCGGCTAGGCCATAAATTTAATATGAATACACTTATTTTATTGTGCTCATGGGGGAAAATGCATTGCCACACATGACATAATTCGCAATTCTTTAGCTTTTAATGTTAGAGATGTTAGGTTTCATGTTTTGCACAAGCGAACACATGTTCTTTCAACACCATCTTTTCACTCATCATAATGACAATTGGATATTGTGCTCATAGCAGATGGTACTCACATTTTGACATATGTAATTCGATTCATATGAATCTTGTTTTATGGGCCATTTCTTTTTGGGGAATGGTTGTGATAGTTGTAGCTTAAGCAAAAATTGTGTCATATCGCAATTGACACCCTAAAAATGATTTCATCCTTCTAGCGGTAAAGATATTTGGATGTTTACACCAATAGGTAAACAATTTTTTCATCGATGTGTCAATATGGCATTGCCATCAAAGGGTTCTAAAGGTCCTCTTCCTTTGATTATCTGTTCATTTTATAGGAAGGGGGGTGTCAATGGTTTTTTAGAAAGTTTAGGTCACCACTATCTTATGTTGCGTAGTTGTGGCAACACAAGAGGCGGGAGGCCACTTCTAAGCTTGATGTCCTTCCAAGTTTTTTCGCACATCTCTTTGCATGACTTGCTTGGTGTCAATGGTGATTGGGTTTAGGTCCTAGGTTTCCTGTTTTCTCCTATTAGGGCTCCCCATTGTGCGGTCTCCACTTTGGGGTGTGGTCCTTTGTTTGGACTTTGGTTCTTTCTTTTTTCTTCTCTTGTTCCCTTGCCGGGTGCTTTTGCTTTATTTATTTATTCCTATGGATGATTGCCACTTTGGCCACTAAGAAAAGGTTCCTAAATATATAAAAACGCTAGTACTAGCAGGTGCAACGCTTTTGCAGAGCAAGCTTTAAGGTTGTCAGATTTGGCAATCGAGCTGGAGCCATCGAGCATGAAGACGATCGAGCTCGATTCCACTTGTCCACTTGACCACTCCTTTACTCAATAGCAGCCGCATATTATGGCCGCCAGTTTCCTTACAAGAAGAGCTGGCTGGTGACCTCCTCTGCATTCAAACATTAATATTGCTCCGTAAGAAGAAGAAGAAAGAAGAAAGACAAAGAACAAGTCGCTGTAGTAAGTAAGTACTACGAGTTCCTCTTTGCAACGTTGGCGGCAGGCAGGCTGGGAATTGCTGTGCAGCTGTGAGTACGGTTGTTCAGTCTTAGCAATAGTGTCAGTACATGAATTCGCTGACTTCGTGCAACTCACGCGGCATGAATGTGTACAGCCCACTATTCACAGTATGGGTACGTAGCAGCTTGTGTAGTATCGAGTAGGATTGAACGTGAGAGAGAAAGAGAGAATCAGCTGGGTCCATGGCCTGGGTTGACTATAATTTCGTTCTTGTACTTCAAGAGCTTTTGGTGTGATTTCATTTCCGACTTTTACAATTGCTGCGGCTGATCTTGTAAGCTTTGTCACGGTACACGTCGGTGTTCGAGCCTGGTTGTTGCTTAGCTGATCCGGACATACGAGCTCCTGGAGTTGTTCCTCCGGTTGGGAGTGTGTACTTCAATACTCGCCGAGGCCTGCTGCTTTATACGGCTTGGGTGCCAGTCTCCTGTCAGAAAGAACAAGCGGAAACGTCAGCCCATCCGTTTCTCCATCGAGCTGGACAGTAGAGGTCCCTTAGAGGTCGACGTTCGATATGTATTTGCTTGTGCCTCAGAAGAGTTCGATCATGGATGGAGATATTCACGGATCAGGCGCGGCAAAGGTGGAGTCCCTTCATTCTTCTCTCCACAACAGCTCTAATCAACCCAACAACATTAGAGGGGCCGCGTTTCAACAAGACCCGGCAGGGAGGTCCGTTTCCCCGGAGCTTCTAATTCGCAGCAGCTTCGGAATGCAGGTAGGAGGAGGCAACTGGTCACAAACTGCGACGAACTCCAACAATGTCATGCATTTCGCAACGTCCATGGCCTCAACAAACATTCCCGTCTTCGGCAGCTGCCCAGCTCTGTTGCAGGCCAGGCAAGTTCCGCAAGCTGCTGGGTCGACGTTCAAGATCTTGCAGCCTGAAATCAGTGCCACGAGAGTGGGAGGCAACCTACATGGTCTCAACAACTGTGTGCCTTCTCCTCAGCTCATGAATGGTTCGACGTCATATGCAGCAGATGATCAGCCTCTCGGACCAAGGCTAATGACGAGAGGGAATAGTTGGAGCGCTCTGGATGTGCTAAACACGGCAATGGGTTCCGCGCTCAGTTCTTCCTCTCAGTGCTTGGCACGCAGCTTCTCATCAAGTCCGGGGTTTGGTGAGCCGCCAGCTGCGAAATTTTCCTCTTTGGGATTCAATGGAAATCTCTACTCGCAGACTCAGTATTCCCTGCCAAGCTCTGATGGAGTTGGCGGGATTAGATCGATCATGGGAGGCGACAACGATGGGACGACGATCTCCAGATCTTTCAGCTGTTCGAGACTTGCAAACCTTGCAGCCTCATCAAACATAACAGACGTGAGAATCTCCCAGTACAGCGCTCTGGCAGAATCGAAGAGTTCCTGTGAGATCGAGGCGACTACGATGGAGCAGGAGGCCCGGTCTAAGTCTGCCGCAATGCAGTACGACGATAAGAAGCTGCAAACTAGAAGAATTTCAGGAGACCCAATTACCTCAATGGTGAAAGCCTTTCAAGGAGCAACTGAAACTGGTGGTGGGCCTCGGCACAATACTACTGATGAACCTGATGGAAGTCTGGAACACTCATCCTGTGCTGAGCAAGCTCATGGTAGAACTCTTCAGAGACTTGATTGCATTGGGAAGCGGAAGCTATTACAGGCTGATGATGAAGAGGCGGACTGCAGGGAGCCAAGCATGGCTAACTCAGTCGCACCCTCAGCAAGAAGAGACAATGGCTCACAGGTACTCTTTCTTAGTACTGCGCTCAATTGATATTGAATTTTGCTGAGAAGTTGCAATCCATTGACGAAGCTTGTGTGCGTCAAAATGTGGCACAGCTTGCTGCTGCTGTTGGTCCTGCTGCGGACGGCGATGAGACAAAATTCGCAGTAAAGCGCAGGAGGAGCGGTGTCGAGATCATCACAAAGGAGGACGCGAAGTTTCAGAGTGTAGATCGAACCTTGAACAGCGAGACTTCCTATTCAGCTGGAGAATCATTGAGCTCCCTTGTGTTAATGAAGGAGAGGTGCACTGTTACAAAGCTTTCAGAACGGACCTCGCTTATGCAGCAAGACTACATTCATGTGCGTGCAAGAAGAGGAGAAGCCACCGACAGCCACAGCATAGCCGAAAGGGTAAAGAGACTTCGTGCTTCTTCCCTGCCTACTTCTTTCTATGAAATGTTTGGTGCTTTTGCAGCGGTATGCAGATCCAAGGTTCTCTTCTGAGTCATAAGGTCATCGAAGTAATATCGAGCCGCCACGCATTTACTAGTTCGTTCAATGCGTCTTCATTGTGCTAAAAGATTCAGCCATCGCGGTCAAAGCTAAATTGCATCATCGGGAGAACTAAATTGAGTTCTTTCATCAATTTGCGTAATGTAATGTGTGTGATGCTCATATTGCTAACAGGTTCGTCGAGAAAAGATAAGCGAGCGCATGAAGTATCTTCAAGAGCTTGTGCCCGGTTGCAACAAGGTGAGGAATCATGCATCTCGTGTGCGTCTCTCGCTCTGCTATTGTCAGGAATGCCAGTTTTTTTTTTTTTTTTTGTCTCGACGTGCTTTCATGACAACGACGTTGTAGACGTAAACTGCTAAATCGCGTCTTCTCTCCTCTTCTTCAAGAAATTGCGAAGAGATCTTTCTAATCATGGCATCATTCAGAGGATTCGAGTGCTTTGGAGTATTCTCCGGGCTCTTCTTCAAGGTCTTGTGAAGAGATTTTCCTAATCACCCCGTGTAGACGTAAACTGCTTTCGAGTCTTTCTCCGCTCTTCTTCAAAATATTGCGAAGAGATTTTTCAAATCATCTTATGTAGACGGAAACTGCTTGGGAGTCTTCTCCCCTCTTCTTCAAGATATAGCGAAGACATTTTCCTAATCATCCTATGCAGACGTAAAGTGCTTTCGAGTCTTTCTCCCGTCTTCTTGATGAAATAGGGAAGAGATTTTCCTAATCGTCCCGTGTAGAGGGAAACTGAATTCGAGGCTTTCTCTCCTCTTCTTCAAGATATTGGAAAGATATTTGTCTACTCTTCGCGTGTAGACATGAAGTTCTGATTTCGAGACTTCAGGGTCCTCTTCTTCAAGAAATCGGAATCTTGAGATTCTCCCAAGGTTCATCGGACTCTTGATCATTCATCCTCTCGTCTGGACATTGTGCTATTCTTTGTGCAGGTCACAGGAAAGGCCGTGATGCTTGACGAGATCATCAATTACGTGCAATCTCTTCAGCTACAAGTCGAGGTACGGTCTATTCAAACCACTCTTGTTGCAGTTCCTCTTTAATATGGTCTTTTGCAAATTTCGCCTGTGCATTCTCAAGGAATCGCAAGTGCTAGAATAAATAACAACATTGCAGAGAAAAACACAAGATGCCCCATCTTGATTGAACACAACTAAGGTGTCGCCGTGAATCGGTGGTGTCAAGATTCAGTAACGAGTACGGTTTTGATTTTGATCTCTTCACAGTTCCTGTCCATGAAGCTAGCAGCTGTGAACCTGTCGAGATTGGACTTCGACGTTGACAAATCTCTCGCTAAAGAGGTATGAAAGGTCTCTCATGAGTGGAACAAGTCTCGAGCATTTCAGAAAGACAAGCCTGAAATGCTATTGAGAGGGGGAAAAAAACAGGAAACGCAGATGTTTCCACTGAAGCAAAATCGTGCTTAGGATCAACCTTGGAAGAGTTGGAAGAGTAGGGGAAGAGCTCTGGGACAACAGAGTACTGTTGTTCCCTTCTGTTTTTTATTGGCCAATCATAATGATTGGACCAGGTGGTTTGCTGTTTGTAGCCCACACCTTTTCCAATTCAAGTTATTCAGCATTAATGGGGCTTGGGAAATTGGAACTTTGGAAAACTGATAGCTCATGGATGTGAGATATCCCGGTGGCAGGGCAAATCCAGGGAGCCGCTGGAGATGCTCTAAGTGTGACATTTACCATCCATTGTCATCTTTTGTGCAACCTTTCTTAAGGGCAACATTTACTTACAGTTTATTCTTGGCGTTGCAGTTGTTGTGTGCCTCAATGGCACCATCAATGTTGCCGATGGGCCCTGACCCCATGGCTATGTCATATGGGCATCAACAACAGTTACTCCAGCAGCGCCAAGTTCACAATTTGCAGTCAGTTGGATTTTCAGACCTAGACCAGTTCAGAGCTCTGGACTCTGCTTTTGAAGCTAGCCTGCCAAGAACCATGACTACTGCAGTCTGTACACCATTGTCCTGTTTGGATGCTTTTGCAGATAATCTCTAACAGGTAAATGCAACAAGTCAAAAGCCCCCCACACTTGGTGGATGCACAATTCTTCTTTCTGTGGTGATGCTACAAGAATGCAAGAAATTGTCTGAAGTGGATTCATTTTTAACTTTGTGTAGAGTGAACAGTCCACTTATCAAGTGCATGGGAAGGACAGCTACAGAGTGAGCTCCACATGGGATCTTTGCACGGCATGCCAATTAGCTCCACAAGAACTACACTGTATGATTCTCTTCCATCATGACATACTCCTTCATGGACCAATTGATACATCCCTCAAATGTTGGATTTTTCACCAGTCTTGAGGATGCAGCAGTACTTTGTTTCATTAATCTTCAACAATCTTGAACACATTGTTTTGCTAGAGAAAGTTCTACAAAAGTCCACACTTCAACCATCTTGAACACATTGTTTCTCCTTGAGAAAGTTGTATACAAGTGCAGAGAGTATTGGCGGGTTCTACAAGACGCTATTCTTCATGTTCACAATTATAGACAACAGCATTGCTGGAAACAATGGACAAACTCAAAGGCTGACCTTAATTCAACTGCCTTCAGGAAGAGTTCGCACATGGGTGCTGCTCTGAAGGTACCATTTATATGCCAGTCGGGAATCGGCACTGAGATAACTTACAGAAGGCTCCAAAAAATCCTGGACAGCAAAATTCCTCCAGCAACAATGATCAATTCTCACAGGTGAGTTGTTGTTGGTGCCTGTAGCTTTGTGTCCTTAGAAAACTGTCTATTCATGTCTTCCAAGCTGCAGGGTTTTGAATTCACATCTAGTTAACAGGAGTTTATTCAACTCATCACAAGCCTAAGTATACGATTTGCTGATTAGCTTCTCATGAAGGCATTAGACATTGGACTCTTCCATGTATAGAAGGAAAGCTGATCAACTTTCAGGTGTCTAGGATAGCCCACCACCACCCATCACCACTGCTGCACTCTGCTGCAGCTTAGTGTTGAAAATTAGTCCTTCATTTTTACCACCTTGTGACCAGCACACAAATCAGTTTTTGAGCATGCACATGGAAAATTCAGGAATGTAGTATGTAGGCTACTGCTCCAGAAGACTTGGATTAGTTATTGGTTCTGTGAAAACATTTAATCCTCATTACAACTTTATCTGTTCTTCACTCAGGAACGGTATGTAGGCACTTTGAACTAACTCCTTCGCTCAAACAAGTGTTCGGTGCTTTGGAGAAACATGTCATTTATCAACCTCCTGGTATCCTCTCTTTCTCTTCACTGATTTGTGCAAAAGCCAGGGGGTTGTGCCACTGTATATCTTTCCACTTAGCATTTGAAGCTTCATAATGCTATGAAATCACCATCTTGCACAGTTCAGAACAAAGCAGGAACCAACAATAATGCAAAGCACAATCAGCCAAAGCATTGCAAGCTTGTGACTGTAAACTAGAACAAGCTTTTCAAACATCTAGAAATCATACCTTGAGGACGAGCGTTTGATTGCAAGAACAGGTTCTGTGCTCTCTCCCACACTCAGCTGATAAACGCAACTCCATCTGATGAAAAAGTCCTAAGATACGTATTTTCATGAATTACAGACAAAGTCTTTTCTCCATACTTACGATTCAAGTTCAATTCAAGTCCACCTGAATCAATGTGAGAGATGATTCCTGATGACTCAAATCTACAGATTTCAGATCTGACAAACAAAGCAGCAAGACAACACAGAACCACAGAAATGAGAAACAACAGCAACATGTAGCAATGTGAATTCCCAGCAGCAGCTGGAATGGGTGGAGTTCAGATATCATACATGTATCAACCCAACTTGTTCCAATTTGTTTTTGAGTGAGTTTCTGTCACAAATCTAGTAGTAACAAGTAGTCTAAGACTCAAAGCCAAAATAATAACTAGTGTAACAAAACCTAAATGCACTGCAGAGGACCAAGCACAACCTAAAAATGTGATGCAAAAGACTAAGCACGATGAAGAATGGAAAACAAAACAATGGAACAAGACTGGAGAACTAGAGAAGCATGATCTCAAAACAAACTCAGGTTTGAGAAACTCCTCCCCCACTATGAATTCAACGTCCCTTTAAGGTGCCAAAAGGCCAAAAGAAAAGAAATCTTCCTTTTTCCTGATGCGCACCTTGGGTTCAACTTAATAGGAACTTTGAGTCTATTAACCAGTCTCTTCTGAAGACTAAAATTAAGGTTGCTGTTTGAGCCATGAAGAACCGTTTTAGTGATTATGAGCTACAAAAAGGTGTTTGAAACCCTGCAAAAAGACAGACTATTTGACTTCTGCAAATTTGGATGAGTCCAGAATATTGGAATCCCATATGAGGCATGCAAAACATGCTACATAATTGACATCTTCTGACCAAGTTTTCATAGACTCTGAGTCCTGAGTTTCCCATATTTTGCAGGGTGAGATACATCTATATCTGTGGTAGGCTTTGAATGCTGAAACCCACTATACTTTTTCTGTTACTATGGCAAACAATCTCAATCTAGTTAGGTATATGATAGCTGTTGCAAGTGGATACATGGGGCAATGGCTGCTCTGGCCTTCTTCGCATGTCTGAACAAAAATATGACCCTTTGTCCCAATTCTTCAAATATGGTGGTGCTTCACAGCAAGTACCCTTTGTCTTGAATATGGGTGCTAATCCATGGCAAGTATTTAGAAGATTGGAAGGGCCATCAGCATGTCCCATACCAGCTTCACTTTGCCAGTTATCCATTGGGATGCTGGTATTTTGCTGGCAATCAAGCTTAGAAACCTTGCCATTGCTATTGTTGCCATCTTCACAAACACCATAAAATCCCACATGTAGCAATTTGCTTTCTGTCAGTAACACCACAAACTGCAAAAACCCTCCCGAACAAGAGGTCTACTTGAGTGTGTCTCTTTGAGAGGCCTCAAGCTGCATACTCTCTTCTTTGAGACCTAAACAACCTCACTGATTGAGATAGATGGGTAAGTTTGTCAAGTGATATAGATGGGTAATTCTCTAACTTCAAAATGAAAACCCTAAAGGTTTTTTTTGAGAGATTCTCGAAAAGAAAGCAGAACAAAGTAGGGTACACAGTTTGAGAACAAATTTTTGTACTTACCACTTTCCATTGGCGCTCGAAAAAAGCATGAAGCTCTTCCCAGAGCTTGCCCTTCAATTGCGCGAGTTTCTGCAAGTCGGTCGGATCCGCAAGCACCAAACCGGCGATGGGTTTTCGCAGATTGTAAGCTAACCAAGCGACGGTCAATGGGTCCATGGCATTGGAAGCTTGCATCAATCTTTTGAGTTTGGGCGGATGTGCAGAGAAAGCATGTACGACAGCTTCACAAATGCGCACCCACCCAAAGAAAGAGAATGCAAAAACCAAGTAGTTGATGTCTCTCTCGATGCGCACCAGCTGCGCATGTTGCATAGTCATCTCTGTCGCTGTCCACTGATGCAATGCCGTCATTCCGTCCTTGTTCTCGTACATGGAAGTTCCGAATGCCAGTAGCTCAGGATGCTCATCGTCAGAAGATTTCTTCCCCATTCGCAAAACACCACTCACACTGTCCACCACGAATTTCTTCCCGCCTTCTCCTAGCTTAAACACCAGCTTCTTCAGCGTCTTGAAGGAGTAGAGGGAGTTGCTTATTTCTCGCACCTCCGTATCCTCCCCCCTGAGCAAAACTTCAGTCACTTCTATGTCCTGGACTGAATTTAGACCTTCTTCTACCGCTTCTTCTTCTGCTGCTCCGGAAAAACTCTCAGCTGCTGTGTTCTTCAGTGCAAACAACACTGCGCTTCTTTCAGTTGTAATAGATGGTTCAAGGCTTGTCCATCTCCTTCTTCCTGAGGTTCTTCTGTATCTCCTGCATCCTGACGTTTGCTTGCTCAATGGTAAACTGTTATAACTTCGGTTTAGTCCTAGACTCGAGAAGGAGAGGGAGACTTCAGCAGTGCTGGAGCTTAAGCTATTGACCTTGCAGTGTAACGTGCCGCCATTGCAACCTGCTACAATCAGCCTTGTCTGCCCTACTACTGCACCTACATTGAACTCCATCTTTCTAACACCGTTTGTTGTTCTGAAATCTTTCAGAGCTTCTCAACAACAGCAAAGAGGACACTTGAGAGGTGCAGCTCCCAAATTCCAAAAGATTACTAAGTCTCTACCAAAGAAGCCATCTGCATCCATCACAGAGCTAGACAACCCTCAAATCTCTGCCATGATACCGAGTCTCCCCAGCTGCTTACGGAAGAAATTTCCCCTGCATGTTCAAACAACGAGCCTGCAGAATTTCTTTTGATGATTCACATCCAAAGCATCCTCATCACCCATTTGAGCTCAAAATCCATCTTCACATTCAGAGACTCAGCAATTCGACCTCAAATTCCATCTCCAAATATCAAGCTCAAATCACCCGCCCTCTCGAGATGGTAAACAAAACACACAGCAGCAAGTCTAATCAAGACCTAATATCCATTGATTTTGTCAATCTCTCTCTCTCTCTCTCTCGACAATCCGCCTCAAAATTAATGTTTCTTCAACAAACCCAAGTTCCAAATTTTGGCAAAATTCTTCTTTTCGACAAAACCACTTCCAACTTTTTTTCTTTTTGTTTTTTTTTCCCCCGATTGTGCATGCGTATGCACCTTGCCTGCTGCCACCCACAGAACCAACCGAGACGAAGAAGAAGACGACGACCACCGTCTCAGCCAGTCAACTTAGGCCTTTGCCTTCCACGTGTCAATGGAGCATGGTTTCTCGACAAGTCTTTTGACACGTGTCGTGGGGAAGTGAGGTTGTTCCACGTGGCATCATGGCCAGCTTATATGTAGTAAAAAAAAAGTATCCACCAGCTTCTGGGATTTTTTTTTTGGGTGACTAATAGTTTTCGCCATTTTGTGAAGAATGTTGTTGAAAAAAGAATATTCTGTGACAAATTTCCTGTTTTCACAGATAAAAAGGTCGCCAGAAAAAAAATAAAAATTCATAAAATCGCTTTAAATCGCCACAATTTCCTACAATTATGATGACAGCCCCTGAGGGTGCTTCAGAGTTTCTTCTAAAAAACATTGAGCCCAACTTCTTAACATTCAAGTAATTAAATTCTGAATACCATTAAAATCTTCAAAATGTGGAGCTAAGTTTGGATGGTTGGAACCAGTGGTTTTTTTTTCTTGCAAATTTTGACAAAGAAATTAGGAAAAAAATTTAAGAATTTTCTTTTAAAAGTGTAAATTCAGCAAGTTTTGGTAATTTTTAGGAAGCATAGATATTCATTCATCCCCTGAAATGTGAGTCTTTTTTGGTGGTGGAAATACACATTATCCATTCAAATAAAGGTGCAATTTTTTTCAACACAATTTTGTATGTTTTTTTTGGTAACTTGCAGCAATTTGGGTGTCCCATAATAAGCACACTTGTTCCCTTCAAGAGAAGAAGAAGAAGAAGAAGAAGAATTTAGCACAAGAATATGAGGAAAGGAAAGAAACAAGTGTGTCTTGTTTTCTTAGAATTTACTCTCTTCATACAACAACAACAACAACAAACAAGAGGGATTCAAGTGGTGGTGGTGATGGCAGATGAGAAGAACAGAGCAACTTCGTTTGGTTAGTTAGCTACATTGGCAAGTTTGTTTGTCAACTTGAGCTTCTTTCTTCTTCTTTTTTAGGGTTTGGAGATACCTAGCAAGGTGAAAGAAAGTGTGGTGGGAGCTTATGGATGCGGATTGGAAAGGAATTATGTATGTATGTGTGTATGTATGTATCTCGGAAGGTGGCAGGAAAGAGATTTACCTCGTGGATGCACAACGAAATGGGTCCTGACAGAATGCAGAAAATGTTTGAATGGTATGCCCAAATTTTGATCCCAATGTGTTTTGCTGAAGCAGATTGTCATTTAGGGTATATCATGGCAAGATTGTAGTAAACCCCTTTCCAAGTTTCCTGTAGAGAAAAAAAAAAACAAGAAAAACTCTTGGCACAAACATTAACTATTTGTGTTGCAGAGTATGCAGATATTACAACCAAACAATAATGCTCAGAACATTATCTGTGATGCTTGTGTGAAGTAGAAGAAGAGGAAGAAGGAGATACATAGAACAGATAGAACAGACACACAGAGGTTTTACTAGATAGGGATGGGTTTGGATGAATTGCTGCGAATTACACCATGGATACTCACAATACTCTGTGCAAACATCATACACTATCGATCTCTTTGGACTGCAAGAGAAGAAAGCAAGGATCGAGTGCGAGCTCTGAGGAAGTCAGCAGCACAATCAGACAGCAAATTGGAGCATGAACGCCTTACGTTTGACCTAATGCGTGCACCTGCAATGCGCAAGGCAAGGTACAAGATTAAGTTAATGCGTTACTGCGGGACTACATTGTTTGTGCTTGTGCTCAAGCGGTATCATCTACCTGAGCTTCATGAGAGGTACACAATTGGAATCATAACCCTGGAGGTATTGATTGTCGGCATGCTTAGTGGACTTATTGTGGTGTATCTGAATGAGAATCAGGAAGAATCTTTCCGCACATTGTGGAGGCCCAGTTTTGATTTTCAATCTCCGAGAATTGGACTCTTCTGGGATATGGTCAGGGTGTTGGGAACTTCTGTGAGTGTCCCAATTGAGGAGGAGCTTTTCTATCACTCATGGATGTATCGGTACATGGTGCAACTCTTGAATCGACATCACTATAAGAGCTTTACTGAAGTTCCATTCCTGAAATGGAGCTGGCCAGCTTGGGTTGCCTCCAATGTAATCAAGGGGATCTATAATGGCAAAGAGTGGCGGAGCTATTGCATCTCTGGCCTTCTATTCCAATGGATGATTGGCAGGCGGGGTCTGTTTCTGGATGGTGTCTTCACACACGCCATCTCTAATCTGACTATCAGCTGCTGGGTCCTGTTAACAGGACAGCGGCAATACTGGTGATCATGATCTGTGACAATTCAGCTTTCTAAGCGTGTAATTCACCACAGATGCACATCAAGAGGTAGAATCTAATCCTTTCTCACCAAGGCGCACAAAGATTCTCCAGCACTTGTTTTGTCTTCCCTTGAGATGATTGCATGTGTTATGTAAATCTACGCAGAAGACTTTTGTTCCCATCTCCGGAAAATATTTTGTATGTAATAGAAACCAAATTATCTGCCATTCTAGTCTCCAGCAAACTAACCAAGAAGAATGAAACAAATTGGCAAAGTGTTATGCCACTAGTCTCCCATCAATGGGCTTTCTTTTTCTTTTTTTTCCATATATCACAGTTCTGGATCATTGAATTGATTTGATTCTGTTCCACCTGATGAGGTGAAGAGCTTCCATTTGTGGGTTGCAAGTTACATGTTGTTGAGCTTTCTGGATCACTAGTGTGTAAGTGAACATTTCTTACCTGGAGTATACTCATCTATCAATTGTGCCTCAAGGGTTATAGTATTAGTGTTGAAAATATACACAAATATGCAAGGTAGGTCTGTGGAATAGGTTTGTGCCTAGGTCTATCAATTGTGGTTGGCCTACCTAGCATACCATACAAATTGGTGATTTGCAATTGAAGCAAAAGCAATGAGAAAACAGGAACATAGAAGAAATGCCAAGACCTAGATGGGTTGCAAAAAGAGCATTGCAATGCCAGTTGAAAACAAATTGAAGTTGCAGTATAATGAGAATAGGGAGCTTTATGGACAGCAGCAACATGGAGCAACAGAAGGAATGCAACTAGAGCTATATCTATTGAGATGAAACAACCAGCGCCAGTAATGTGCCACAACCCTGTCTCTGTTAGTAGGAGGAGGACATTGCAAGGTTGAAATTGAGTACAGACATGTCAGGACTTGTGCATCCTCCATAAAATCAATAGATGCTTGTTCTAAAAGCCCCAAATGCTTGTTCAAAGTTCCTTGCAAAATATGCATGTCACCCATGCAAAAGACATGCAACATTTAAGTACTAGTCCTCGAAGGCAACTCTTTGAAACAAGTCAGTTTTAAGAGATGTCTCGAAAGAGACTTTAAAACAATTCAAAAGACATGCAACATGTAAGTACTAACAAAATTCTCTAATACATCTTTTTAACTCAATTCAGAGCCACCAATTTGAACAATTAATTTCATTGGTCACAACCTTATTCCACATACCTTACATTTTTGTGTATATTTTCAACACTAATATGATAACTCTTGAAGCACAGTTGATAGCCTCATTGCTCTCTGCTCCTTCAATTAACCCGCATATAGAAGGAGCAATGAGGCAAGTACCATCACGAATGCTCCTCTAGACTCAATACTCAGAATCCTGTTGAACCTCAATCATGAAAATGCTCCTCTAGACTCAATCCTCGGAATCCTATTGAGCCTCAATCATGAAATTCTTGGTTGATATTGCTGAATTTCAAAATGTAATGGTGTTTTGCAGGATCTCTTGAAGACTCAAAAAATTGCAGGAAAATATAGTCTGATTTTCATATGGAAAAATGGGATGTGCGGGTACTACTGGACTTTCCAGCTGCCACTAGAGGAGTGGCCAGACCTGGAACAATCCATGAAATCTGATCAATAAAGATTCAGGAAGACGATAAAAGAGTACAGTTGTGAAGGTTGGTTGGCTGGGTGCTCAAGATTCAAGTTCTTTGCTTGAGTTGTTGTCAGTGTGTGCTCCAGAGCCCTTTTTTTCTTTGCATTGTTGGGATTGTTTTGGGATTCGCATTGGAAACTTCAAAGCATACATTTTCGGGGTTTATAGAAACTTAGTAGATTTATTGATTTCTTCTTTGGAGAATTTTTTGCATTTTTTTCCAGTATGAAAATGTGAATTCAACCAATAGAGAGGAGTTTCTATGACATTGAGACATCCACATTTGCCAGATTTTGAAAATTTGTAAAATATAAATTGCCAAATTTTTATAATAGGGTTTCAATAGGTAGCCAACAATATATATATAGAAAGATGCATAAATGTTTTTCCTTGCATATTATTGTATTTATAGCCAAATTTGGCTAATTCTTCTTGTGGGTGATTAACACTTTGGCTACATCACAAAATTGAGGAAAAAACAAACAAAGAATTAGATTGTCGAATGGATCATATCAAATGATCTTAGATTTATTTTTTCTTGTAATTAGAAAAAATAAAATTGTAGGTCCCAAATATACAATATCTGAAATTTCAACAGAAATTTTATAAATATATGGGGTCTTGTTTTATAAGCATTGTGCATGAAGAAATAGTTCCAAACCCTAATGTAAGAGAAAAACATTATTAGAAGGCATGTTATGATGTGGAACTCTTGCCCTACCAAGGAAGTGTGTTCATATTAACAAGAGTCAACCCTATTGCTTAGGCGAGTGCTTATTTTAAAATGTTTGTAAAGAATATTTTATTTGTAAGTTGAAAAAGAATTATCCAAATATTTTTATGTTTAAAAAATGTTATATCACGTCATTATGCAAATATATGTTTAATTTTCTTTTTATAAAAAACATGTCATGTTTTAAAGAATAAGAGTTCCTATAGTGCTTAATGAATGTTTTTAATATTTCATTTTCATTAGATTCAATTCAAATAAATTTTTTTAATAATATATTAGAAACGTTATTATGTAAACACATTAAAAACTTACAATTTTTATATTAAAACATCAAAACCCAAACAATGATTTCATTTGTGATTATTCTTATTAGTAACACTACACCCACCCAAAGATGATACATTTTGAAAAGTGGAATGCTCATTTGTATGTTTATTGCATTTTTTTTCCCCATGATACTTGAAGGATATCCACCAGGTATCACAAAAAAAAATGAAAAAACAATTTGTTAATGTTTTACATAGGTTAATGCTTGCTCCTTAGGATTCCACTTCCTCAAACACTCAAAGAAATTTCCTAGTGTATTTGGAAGGGACCTTATATGTATGAATATCCCTCCTCTTTTCAAGGGATATGAAGCCTACTCCTTAAGAGCGGCAACGGTCTTATACAAATCTTACACCTCCTTAAGTGAGTGTTCGATTCTTCAACCTCATATATCTCCTATGTCTAAAGTTTAGATGAAATCTAAACTTTAGCTCCTATATCTAAAGTTTCACTAGATTTTATGGACCTTTAAATAAAGGGGTGAAAAGAAATCTATCAAAATTTAAGGAATTTATTGGATAAATCTTAAGACTTCTTGTAGGCATGTAAAGTGGATCCTAGGTTATTCCGAGTTTCTATTGCTCATGCCCCATCCCTAAGTGATCTTCTCTTACGGTTTCAGATTTTACATCCATAAAGAGATGGGGACCGTGTCATAAGTTGTTGTTGCTAAATGATTACCCCAACTGCATAAGAATAGACATGAAAATGCATCTACATCATTTGCCAAAATTGAATGTCACCCACAGTGGAATAAATGTCATATGGAAGGCTTGTTGTACATGTTAACAAATGAGTGTAAATTAAATGTGTTATAAATATGGCTTCTTGTATGGGTTGGTTGTGCATGAAAAACTTCTACAACAAAGAAGTTTCAATTCTTATTAAAGTTATCCCTAAAGTCACCCTCTCTTTCACCACCTAAAGTTGTCCCATAAGTCACCCTCTGCTTTCACCCCTTATTCCCTCTTTCCACTGGTATTGGCAAACTAAGGAAATTTTATGAAATCCTCAGTATGAAATGCTGAAACTCACCATTTAATGCACAAGGTTCGAGACTAATTATAGTACTTGTACAAGTAGCAGCAGTGTAGGCTACACTGCTCAGGAAGAAGGAAAGAGGGGATGAAATCCAAGTTTACCACCAAAATTGGTGGAAAAACTAGTTTGGGTCACAGTTATTTCGTTTTGTAAAATTTCATTCCCAGTTCCGCATTTGATGCCTTATTATGTCGAAACTGGCCGTTCTCGCCCCCCTAGTCGCTTGACTTTACGAACAACTTTATTTGAATATATCCAAATACTATGGAAGTGTTCAAAAAGTTTGATACTCCACAGTTCCCACTCCTATGAACTAGGGGAGTTCCATGATATACTATTGTGAAAAAACAACAAATTTATTGATCAAAGTTTTCCGTTTGAGACTAAACCGATACCATTCGAGTGAGGTTGGCCCATTGGATCCCATCTGCTCTTAAAGCTGCAGTACTAAAACATACCTTCAGTTGAAATACGTGTGGTGCGATTTCTATTCTATTTGTTCATAGATCCCGAGTTGTGAACATGTTTTTTTTGTGTTTGATCACATTCACATCATCCTATCACAAAAAAAGTATTTCCAAAACTTTGGAGACTCATCACCAAAACAAAACAAAAAATACAAAGCTTGAACACTTCCAAGGTAGTATTGATATGGGTTTTAGGGTTTAGGGTTTAGGCTCACCTATCTATATACTAAAAGAGTAAGAAGATCGTTGGGCAAGGAATGTGGGATAATAATATGTGGGAGTATTCAAAACACCATTGGAACAATGTAAGGAGCATTTAATTTGAACACACATGGGGGACACCTGAGAAGAACTACAGGAAAAATGTACGAGAACATTTGACAAAGCTTATGGGATTAAAATTAAGGAACACATGAAACACTCTTAGGAACATTATTGGGGAGCTTCAATGGAGCAAGTATCACAAACAGAAGTTCGATTCCTTCAATGTAACCAAAGAATTTACATAAACTTATTGTTATCTTGGAAGGGTCCCTTTGCTCACTCATTTCTCTCCAAGTATGAGACTAACGTGCAAAATAACCTGCAAAATCCATTTTGGGATTCCACCAAATTCTTACATGTCCAACTGAATTAGACCACGGCTTTCTCAAACACAATGAGATATTCACCTCCCAAGAAGCAATGTATGTCCATCTTGTACCCATGATGGAAAGTGTTTTCATATGGTTTTTGAGTAATTCATCATTATTTATGTCAATGTTAAATTTTAATAAAAATTAATATACATTTCATGAACATTGAAAGACACATCTTAAATTATTATTTTTCATATCCATTGCCCAAGTGGAGGACGTTAAATAGCCCTTCCGAGCTTTGTGGGTGTCAATCCATGAATTAAATTTATCAACCCTAATAACTAAACCCTAAACCCTAAACCCTGCCCGTTCCAATAATGATAATATGATTTATGAGGGTTAAAATTTAGCAAAAGGTTTTTAAGAAATTTATATCTTTCCCATGATGATAAATAATTGTGATGATTATTAGCTTAGGTTTAACAAATTTTTTAATCCCTGCCCATGATGATAATTATGATGATTAGCATAGGCGTAACAATTTTTATATCCCTGCCCATGATGATGATTATGTTGATTATTAGCATAGGTGTAACAATTTTTTTATCCCTGCCCAGTGTTTATGATTATGATGATTATTAGCTTAGGTTTTTTTTTTAATTTTTAAATACCTGCCCATGTTTATGATTATGATGATTAGCAGAGGCTTGTAAAAAATTATATCCCTGCCCAATGATGATGATTAGCAGATGATTTTTTAAAATTTTGTATTGCTGCCCTTGATGATGAGTATGATTGATTAGAATTTTGCAGACGTTTTTTAAAACTTTATATCCCTGCCCATGATGATGGGTATGATGATTAGTTACGCAGGTAATAAAAGGAGTAACTACGGTACTTGCTACCCCAGGGTGGCAAATCAAGCCAGAATTTATTAACCTGTCGGTAAAAACAATTGAGGCGACTGTCAGGCTATAAAGTGGTAGCCATGTAATTAAACTTGGCCCAATATGGCGACGAATCGGAGGAATCTTTTTGTGGCTAAATCTGGCGACAGCAGACTACATCCAAGCTAAAACGAAACCTTATTTAGCAAAATCACCATGTGATGTTTTATAGCCAGTATTTTATTTTATTTTTTGGGGTCAATTTTATGATGTAGCCGAACTGGAAGATTTAGCCATATTTGGCTACAAGCTAAAGATGAAAGTATAAGTTTTCAACTTCCTTCTATATTTTTGGCTATTTCTTGAACCATGGATAGAAATTTGGCGATTTTTTCTTAAATTTTCGTCGAATTATGGCTTCTGAAAATATCGTAAAGCAATTGATTTTAGCTCTTCTGAATTTTTAATATGGCTTTTTGGCTATATATAGCCAGGGAAAAAATAGGCTGGAAGTTATTGCTGGCAAAATGGCTCTATACTTCAGCGCGTGCTTTAGCTGCTCTATCTGGCTATAGGTTGG
>Ga0209208_10000465_pt1 | contig 52315 bp, 34 predicted proteins | sample S1TSphfallax_3_FD_187694 | JGI IMG/M metagenome (GOLD analysis project Ga0209208, IMG submission 187694) | Host-associated microbial communities from peat moss isolated from Minnesota, USA - S1T2_Fd - Sphagnum fallax MG (SPAdes) (version 2) | ecosystem: Host-associated > Plants > Peat moss >... | reverse complement strand
TTATTTGTCAAAATGAAAACTTCAAAATGATTTTTAAAATTTATATATGCATGTCAAAGCTGCCAAGATACTATGATATACACTATCTCTAATTAATTTTCTTTGTTCACCAAGCCAAATTGGTAGCTAAGTGCCCACATGACCATATACTTGATCTAGGATTCTCTCCAACATTCTTTCCTAGGTTTTGCTAGATTTATTTTCTTGAAGATAATATATTTAAAAAAATTCTACATGTAGTGTGAAGTTGATATTGACAATTTGTGAAAAATGAAGGATTACTCATTTCATTCATCTTTTTTTTCTTCTTTTAAAAAATAAAATAAAATTTAATATTCGATTCGTAAGAAACATGGAATGTAATTGCAATTGATACATTAGGTAGGGTATGCATGTGCAAATGTTTTCTCGCATTTTCTTCAAAAAATGAAATAAATAAAGTATGGGGATTCTTTATCACTTATATGCCCATGTGCATCAAACAAATTTGGAATTCGGAAAGAGTAAAACTACTAAATATTTATTTTGGCTCTTGGGTCTAACAATACATGATGATGTTGACAATGATGCTAGACATGATGTCAGTGATGTCATTTGTGGCAACAAGAAAATGGTGGTGTTGGTAGGGCTCCCAATATTCCCAGGTCTCACATTGATTTTCTGCCTTGAAAGATGCATGATGATGAATGTGAATCTAAGGAAGACAACATCAACAATTCCAGCATACCATTAAGAGTTTTCCTGATAAATTGAGGAGTAGGCTTGGAACTAAGAGCAATTGTGATAATTGCAATAATAATATATTGCCAATTTGTATTTTAAAAGAAGAGTATTGGAGATTGGAAGGTTGATGGGACAAACAATTCAAAGGAAAAATTTCAGACACCATAAAGTGATTTCATCAATCAACAAATTGAACAATAACCAAAAACAAGATGGAACCGGATGAAGAGGCAGTAGAGTCAATTCCAAGAGATGAAATACCACTTCAATTTCACAATTCATGACATCCTCTTCTAATGATAGAACCTCAAGTCCATTCTCAAAGTGATTTTCTTTTTGTTGCCTCAATGATCCTTCTTCTAAGTTTATCACTTAATCCACAATCTGGAGAGTATACCCCCATTAACATTAGCGAGACTTTGCACTCTAAAGAGTAGCTTCATAGAACATACTCATGGATTGCCAATCATTAATGAAGATCATTATAGTTGACTGTGTTTACAGACTACACAGAGCAGCCTACCTTACAACCATCTTCTTGTCCTCCAAGCTTCCAGGCAGATGTGGTTGCAGCGGTCCTTGAGTCTCTGTTTCCAGTTGACTTGCAGCACCTCAGCATGCAGGTCACACTTGTCCAGTCTGAATTCTGCAGAACCTGCTGGGTTCTCTTGCTTCATGGGCTGTTTCGAGACACATTTGGATGGCAGTACAGGGCCTTATGCACGGCCTTTCCAGGGTGCAGCCCAGCCTGTGGCATTGCCTAACCACATCCACTACTGCTCATCAACCTGTGATCCTCCAGAGTGCACATTCACCAGGATGGTTCACAACTCAGGCTCTTCATTTTGGCCACAAATTGCAATTCACAATCATGGTTAGCAGCAGCCCAAACTCGAGATAAGATTTCTCTCCAAGTTGTCCATTTTCAATATGTCCAATCATCAAATGTGAGAATGACTGAGCTCCACTGCAACCAGGAATATTATGAAAGGGGACAGATATTCTCATCTAGTGTATAGTACAATGATGCCTCGTCAAAAAGCGCAATAAGTTCGGGCCACCCTACTGGAGGAATTCCTATGGTACAAGGACCTCTCCCAACATCACCCCATCAATCCCACTATAATCAGAAATTGTGTCATCAGTCCCAAATGGATCAGGAACTTTTTGTGCATTACTTGAACTTCAAACCCTAACAAAAGCTGCCTCTGAATGGCATACATATCTTGTTGAAGTTATCAGCAACATCATATGTTCCTGTAACAAATCCCATTGCTAGAATTGCGATTGCATTCTGTTGCACATATTTCACTCATGCTCAAAATCCCTTTTGTGTTCCCATGAGTTGATGTTGAACTGTCCAAGCCCTTTACATTTTCTTTGGCCCGCTGTGCTGCCTGCTGAATCTGACATTCATGTTCCTCAAAAAATTCCTCATAATCTACAGCAAACAGCCCCCCCCCTCCCAAAATACCATCCTCCCAGAATAAGCAGAATGGAGAGATCGTCCTGAATGATGAAACCTCTTCTTTTTCACTCTGCATCCTCCTGCAGAACATGAGCTGGATAAATTGCTTAACTAATCAACTGGAATCCACTTCAATCAGCAATCCTTCATCATATCCAAACAGAGCATGGGTCCAGTTCAATCAAGAGCCTCAGCAAGAAGCAAGGGTTAATTCATCAAAGGAATTACCATAGGCTTTGAAAGGTGATTCGCATCCTTCTGATGGGAGTCAGCTCCATTATGGGCATCATCAGAAATCATAGATGACCCTTGACCATGTGTACGAGTTGGCTCTTGATTGGAAGGCATCTCCTTCTTACTGTGCAAGTCCCGTCTTTCACTTCGCCTGTTGACCTTCCCATCGTCATATTGAACACCCATATTTTTAGGTCCCCCACCACCTTGCTCTCTGTAGTGATTATCACCTGCCCCATTTTTAGCCACCACAAGAGGTGGGATGCTGGACATATCAGCAGCATGTTGGGGATAGGCCACTGGTGAAAAGTCAGTGACAGTCATCGAATTGGTAGTCCGTGACACTCCACGAGGTGGAGCCATACGTACATCCTGCTCTTTGTGCTTCTTACCCCATAAGTTGCCTGCAAGGCTTGCACCAAGTGCTGGCTGTGGTCCAGATTGGAATGAAATGGATGGCACACGGGTTTCCGGAACAGGTGATGTGCCTTTCACCTCTGTCAAAGGCTGTTTTGGTTGTGGACGGTGCATAGAAAATTGAACAGCTCCATGCTCATGAAGAGGTGGAAATTTCTCGCTCTTACTTTTCATAGCAGCTTGTGGGTTCATGCGTCGTTTCTGGATTGGACACATTGCATAGTGAGTTCCAGACAGTACATTTACTGTTTGTCAACTAGTCAACATTTATATCAGCTCATTGCTAGAATAAAAATTCTGTCCTCCAGATATTTGCATTGCGTTCAAACAGTGATGTACAATTCTACATTCAAAAGCTCTGTAATTCCACCACTACAAGAGCTGAACAAAGATGCCCACCTCTAAAGACACAGCTAGTTCTGCATTGGCATCTGGGGCACCAACTGCACGGCTTGTGCGATCTCGGGCACCAGGTCGCTTCGAAGCATCAGAACCTCTCATGCGTCCCCCGCCTGCTCTTTGCCTGCAATAGAATGATAATTGATCTCCAGTTACTTGCAGTTGCTCTTGGATATGCAAAAAAGGTTAAACTTAATTCACAGGACTTGTCCAGAAAAGCCCAACACTAAGGTCAGTAATTAATCCAACTGGTGCAACTGTCTGACCAGCTATAGCCAAGGACATACTCGCCAACTGCATCACTGTTGCAAACAACTACTTGTCAAGGTTTATGATACCTGCGAGCCTCATCATCCCGGATCTTGGCATCAAACTCCTTACTAGGAGGATAGTGAGGTAAGCTTGATGGGTCACATGCAAGTGGCTCTGTCTTGAAAAACTGCCAATCCTTCCACCCAGCACATTAGTCCCAAGGCACACCCAAAGATATTTCGGCATGCATCATACTCTCAAGAGACATCTAAGGTGGAATCAAAATCCATGGTGCTGTTTGAGACAGAAAAATACACTTACATCACTGTTTAGAGCTTCGGATGCACTGCCACGATCAGCTGGTTCAATGGCAAGGAGGGTATCCAGTAATGCTAAGGATGAAGTTGGAAACTCTTTAAAATGATCCCTAATACTCCGCTTGTAAGGTTGCTGAGGCTTGAAAATGGTTGCATGAGGCAATTTTGATTTTTTCCAATACTCTTCTGATGGGGAACCACATAGTTTGAATATCTTGTGCAACTGTTCCACCTGCCAGGAGAGACAGCCCTCTTTGACTCAATGGCATTCAGACCAAAGTAGGAGGAGCTGACAAGGCCCACAGACCATGATTGTAATACATATCTATGAAATTGCACAGAAAACATAGTAGTGTACTTCAAAGTATCCTTGTATGAGTTCCAGCAAAACCAAAACTTATATGACTAGAAATGGATGCATTCACAAAGTATTGGACCATCACCTTCCCCATGCTTGACATACAGATCAAACATGTTGTGATTCCAAGTAGCATCCCCTTGTACTAAATTCCCAAGCAATCAATAAGTCATTGCTGAAGCAATGCTACTGCGAAGGGTTGAAGCAAACTTTGAATAACAAGAAACCAAGGTTAAATTTGTCAAACCTCAGTGCGACCTGGCATAATGGGCTTTCCAGCTAGCAGCTCAGCCAAAATGCAACCTGTACTCCAAAGGTCCACTGCAACTCCATACTCGGTGGCACCAAGGAGTAGCTCTGGAGGTCGATACCATAGTGTAACAACACGGCTTGTGAGTGGCTGTTTCTGGTTGGGATTAAAGAAAGTGGCGAGCCCAAAATCTGCAATCTTCAATATGCCATCGTTGTTCAAGAGCAGATTTGAGCCTTTGATGTCTCGATGGAGAACTCCATGCTGATGACAGTGATCCAAACCATCTAGTAGCTGTTGCAAATAGCATTTCACCTGTCAAGCCCATTGACAACATTTCCACCCAGCTAGTCCATGAGGACAGAAAAAGCCAGCACCTCAGTCCACACAACTCTTAGACCTTTCAATTCAGTTGGAAAAACAGGATTGCAGGAAAATGATGAAACAAAGCTATGGAAATGCAAGGTTAGCCAGCAGCTCCAAGTAGATAGATACCTGAGCCTCTGTGAACACAATCCCAGGGCAAGCAGCAAGACCAGCGAGGTCATGTTCCATGTACTCAAACACGAGATAAAGACTGCATGACATTCGAGAGGTGACCAAACCCTCCAGCTTCACCACATTTGGATGATCCAATCGGCGCAGCACCTGAATTTCTCGAGCCATGAAGCGCACACTTTCAGGTTCCAGGTTATCAAAACGCACCTTCTTCAGAGCTACAATTCTGCCTGTCTCAAGATCTCGTGCCTTGTACACATTGCTGTATGTCCCTTGCCCAATCTGCACATTTGCAAAACATGTTGGTGAAGACCTACCTACATATCGGACATGTTCATTCATGGCTTTGAGGGCCATCATCATCATTCTCTTGAACTTGCTGAAGCCAAAGCTCTCTCCTCCCCCTTGAAAACCCCGTTTTCCTCTAGCGAAAAACTCTTGGAAACCCATTTTTTCTCTAGAGCAAACTTACTTACTTTGTCAAGTTTCTCAAAGGATGCGGCATGTCGAGGGATCCAGCCCTTGATAGCATCCCCGGCAACAGCAGATAGCCACGCAGGCCAGCCTGCAGCGACTTGTTCGCCGCCCTCTAGATTGTTGCGGGGGACGTTACTGGATCTGTTGTGACGAGCTTCTCCTTGCTCTCTCCTCTCTCTTCTCCTCTCCCGTGCTTCCTCCAACACCGCATGCGAGGTGCCATTGTTGCTGTTGTGCTTACTCCTGACTTTCACCACTCGACCTTTCTCTTTCTCTAATACAACAACAACCGGCTCCAGCTGCTGCTGCTGCTTCTTCTTCTCCACTGCGGAGGCGGCAGCTGCCGCAGTGGAGACAACGACAGCAGCTGGTGGGGCTACGTTGTTGTTCTTCTCCTTGGGGCTTTTCAAGTCCTCTTTCGACACCTTCTGCTTCCCAAAAGCACAGCCCATGGCTGTGCTTTCTCAAGGAACCCTCTCCCTCTCCAACAGGAGCTTGGATGAACTCCACAAAACAAAACTCCCGTCAGAATGAACTACAATACTACCTCTAGTACTGCTGCCTCTGCTTCCTACTTCTCTTCCTCTCCATTGCCATTGGCCTGAGCCCCTCTCTCTTCACTGCAAAACACAAGAAGACACAGAAACAACAACACTTCCTGCAAAGCACATGGGCTGCACGCTAGCAACAACACAAAGTTCCTAAATACCCCTACTACAATAGACAACGGAAACAGACAAGCTCTGACTCTAGCTCCATACTACTAGCTGCTGTTGCTCTTATTGTTCGGTTTTGGCATTCATTCCTCAAGCAACAAAAGACAAAGGAAACACACTCGGATGGACACACATTGTGCTGCTGCTGCAACACACAACCTCACAATCCTGCAATGCTGCTGCTGCACAGGTACTAATACTGTCAATGCTGCAGCAGAAGGAGGAGAAGAAGAAGAAGCTCAAAACGAGCTGCTGCTGCTGCATGGCTGCTGCAACAAACCCAAGAAGAATAAAATACAAAAAACTACCAGCAAGAGGGAAAGAAAGAAAGAGGGAAAAACAAAAAGAAAAAAAAAAGAACACAACAATAACAACAGCAACAAAAAAAAAATCACATGCACTGCAAAATGCAGCAACAAAAAATGGAATGGTTTGCAATAAAGAGAGAGCAAAACTGCTACGGTCTCTTTGGAAGAAGAATAAATGGTGGCCAGCAACGGCAACAAACGGATTCGCAATCTACGTCAAGGAGAAGAAGGATCCCTAGGGTTTCGCCACAGATTTGGGCCCTGGTCAGGACAAGACACAAGACCGACCCGCCCGCCCCCTTCCCTTCCCTTCGGGTCCCTCCCCGACAAGTCAGAGAGAGAGGAAGAGAGAGATTCCGCCTGTCCCTAGGGTTTGTTTTCCTGCCCAATTTTGATGAGGACTTTTTTTGGGCACTACAAGATTTTTTTCTCGGGCACTGCAAGTTCTTTCTACCACTTATGGAATGGTCAATAATCCCCTGCCCATTATTATGTCGGGTAATGCATCGAAGCAATCCCTATTAGCCCTATTAGGGCAATCTTCTAGGCAATTTCACACCCAACATAAGTGATTTGAAGGAGTGTGTGTCTCGTTAACACTGCAGCATGATCTTGGATGAGAGCTCCCTCGTTATAACGTCACATATCTTGTTGCCTTCTGATATTTTCATATACCTATTCCCTAATTCCTTTTTGAAGAGAGCTCCCTAGTTACATCATATATCTTGTTGCCTTATGACATTTTCACATACCTATCTCTAATTCCTTTTTGCATGTTCCTACTTGCTTCTTGTCTGAACCTCATATCTCAGGGTCCTGTGTGCATCCCATAAGCTCAACGCTCCCATACAACTGGTTATGTCTTGTAACTAGTTGGTCAGCCCCTGCCCATTATGTTGGATAATGCGTTAAGGCAAGATAGGTGACGCACCCAACAGAACTAATTATAAGGAGTGTCTCGCTAACATGGCAATGTGCTATTGGGCAAGAACTCACCTATTACATCATCTATCTTGTCATCTCATGACATTTTCATAAATCCCTAATTCTTTTTTGCACATTCCTGGTTGATGGTTGGTTGAACCTCATAACTCACACTCATATGTGTCCCACATAACCCCGTAAGCTCGATGCTCACATCGAGTTGGTTATGTCTTGTAACTAATGTGCTCTTGCCAGTTACCTGGTCCATAATGAGCAAGGGCGAGGTCATTCCATCACATTAAGGTCTGGGGGGTGGCACATTGTATGATTAAAAAACATAAAATATAAAATCTTGTTCAGCAAAGGTTTTTGGTCATTATTATTATGAGTGTATGTATGATGATCATCTGGCTTTGGAAGATTATGTTATAGAATGTGGTAAAGAAAATAGCAGAATCTGCCGCCACCCCAGACCTTACTGCAACTCAGAAGAATTTAATTCACCTGGCATCAATCTGTTTCTTAGAAAACACTCTAGTTAATGGGTCCTTCCCTAAGGACATTTTCTGCCTCATTTTAGTTCCCTTCCTTGCAAGGCAAAATGCAGGGTGTAGTGCAGGGTATTATTATTATTGTTATTATTATTATTTCAATATTGTAATGTAGCTGAAGTGGCGGTGCAATGAAATGATTTAGCCAGATTTGGCTACATACTAGATATGGAAGGAGAAAAAAAAACCAGAATCCTTCTATATTCTTGGCTACCTACTAGAACTTATCACAAAAGTCGAGTGATTTGGATTTTTTTCCCCTTAAAATCTGGTGAATTTGGGTCATATGCAAATCCACAATTGCAAATCATTATGCAATGGACTGTGGTGGGTACAGGTTATTATGCCCATCATTTTGCTGCCCATTTGGCAATTTGGGTTTGCCCAGATTCCTTGCAAGCACCTCACCAAGCACAATCGCCTGTACCCCACACTCTCCATAACATATAATGGGTCTGCAAATTTGGAGGGTGGGTTGGCATTTTACTGTTTTTTATTTAATTAATAAAAAAACACTTGGTTTCTTTCTTTTTTTTAAACCACATTACCTGATGGTTCATGGATCTGCAAATCTTGTAAAATTGGTAATTTTTTGGTTTTCTTAATTCTCTTTTTTTGGTTTCTAAAATCCACATTACTTGACACATGGTACTTGGCTACAACTCTGTATAAGGGTTGGCATTTTTTCCGTTTGTTTTCTTAATTCCTGTCTGTTGAAAAAAAACCACACTACAAAATCAAATTTGATGATTGATTTGCTGATGGATGATGCCTCACACAAAATGAGCTTCTAAACAAGATGCTTTACTCTCTTTTTTCTGTTGGAACTTGGGACCCAAGCAAGTTTAGTGTAAGGTAAAGCTCAAGGGTAGGGTTCTCATCATGTTCACAATGAGTTCTCATCACATTCCCAATTTGTTCCTCATGTTTTTGCTATGTTCCCCAACACATTCCTAGAAGTTCCTCATGTTTTTGCTATGTTCCCCAACACATTCCTAGTAGTTCCTCATGTTTTTGCTATGTTCCCCAACACATTCCTAATAGTTCCTCATGTTTTTGCTATGTTCCCCAACACATTCCTAATAGCACCTCTTTTTGATCCCATATGTTTTGGCAAATGGTGTCCTCCTCTCACCTATATGGGTATTCTCAAAATAAGCATTCTAGCACAAGGCATTAGCCAAGTCTGGCCTCTTATTTTGGGAACAACCCCCCAACCTATGGGCCAGACCCACAATAAAGCACAAGGTGAGCCGTGTTGTAGCTCAAACAAACATATAATCCGGGGGTGAGAGGGATCTTATGCCTACTACTATTGGGAGTGGGAAGGATCTTATGCCTAGTATAGCATAAGATCCATCCCACTCCTAATAGTAGGCATAAAATGCCCTCTTTTCCAAGTAATTCTGGATTGTTCTTGGAGTGCTTTACAGCACCAAGATGAGTGATACCACGACATAGAACCATTAATTTGTTCTGCTTTCAAAGAAGGTAATTTATTCTGTAAAATTTGTCAGGGCCCAGGTAGGTTTAGGACCAATACAATCGATGCTGCAGAGCAATGAGCTTTCATAGAGGGTGATTTACTCTCTCTTTGTCAGGACCAAAGCAAGTTTAGGACCATGACAATGATGCCATCGTCCAAGAGCATCTTCACTCAATGCATGAAAATGGCCTCCATACATGCACCATATATTTGGGATGCAAAATAGTGTGGAACACAGTTTGGGGCGTGCCAAGATGCCCCCAATAGGGTGGCCTTCAAGAAGGGCCACCATAAACACTTGGGAAAAAGCATCAACAAACACATCCCCTCCTAATCAGCAAACACTTTACACCCTATAAATGAACTATGTGTATTTGACAAATGGACAGCATCTGACCCTTTATTTAGATGTGGTGAAAATTGCCTCATTTTTTTAATGTCAAAGAATTCATCATACACCAATGGCCTAGATAGGTTCAAAGGAAAAAAAAAACTCACCAATCTATAGTGACGGGGGCTCTACAATTTGTTTAAAGCAAAAAATTTAAAGGACAATTTGTGCCACTATTGCTAGGGTTCAAGGTTTTGGTGTGGTGTTCCCACCCTTGCATTCAACAACAACTTCCCTTCTCCCCTCTTGGTCTTCATGCTCCTAGTTTGTGGTGCAAGTGTTTGTGCTCCTTGTTCATTGCAAATGATGGTGCTATTTGGTCATCGTTCGTGATTATTTTCTTTTCCCGTTATCTATTATAAGTTTCCTCCCCCATTTCTTGTGTTTGTGGTCGTGTTCTCAATTGTTGTCTTCCTTAAGTTTCATACCTTTCCCCCCTTTACTTATTAATTTAATGTTTTTTTGTGCTTTTTGATGTGGTCCTAGTGTGTGGTGCAAACATGCTTCTGAACTACCTTCTGAGTTGTTCACATAACTAGATTAAGGGAATCAACTATTTGTCTAGTTTTTTCATTTATTTTATTTTTGTAAAATTTGATTTTTCTCCTCTCTTTTTTTGCCATGGTTTTTATTGTTGTAAAATATTCAAATATTTATTAAATGTTATAATGTGTGATCAATTGTAATTTACCAATGGTTATTTGCATCATGTTTTCCTTGGCCACAAATGTGGCAAGGTTGACAAGTTTACAGACACAAACCTTCTTAAGTTTATTGTTATTTCATTGATGTCTTCTACTAGTCATGTTTCTTTTTTTTAACACCAAGGTTCTTGGGCATATCCATGTAATATTTTAATTAAGGTTGTTCTTGGTCATCAACATCATCTCTTATTTCAACAATTTTTATTGTGCCTATTATGTTCAACAACTATGTGGTAATTCCATGTTGCCCCCATTGTTATCATAATTAACTATTCCATTTTAATGATAATTATTTTCATTTGAGATGTTATTAGGTGCTAGTGTTATATTTCATTGGGTCTAGTTTGTCATCCATGACACTATGATTATTTGTGACTAAATTTTTATAACTTAAACTTTGATTTAATGTCTAGTTTGATTCATTCCAAACTTTGTTTATTCACCCAATCAAGGTAATTCCTGCATTTGTGCACCAAACTAAATATCCATGCATGTAATGCATGGGATCAATTGTTGAATGAAGGTGTGATCATCCTCTCCAATTGGTTCAACATAATAACACTGAATTAAGGGAGTTATACAGGAACAATAATAAATTAGTTTAAAATTGTTTTTCAATGAAAATTGGGTTTTATAAAGATTGTGCATCCATTAACAAAATGATATATTATTCCTAGTTTTAAAGTTTTTGCATGATGTAAGAATTGCATGCACAACAAGTGCTTCCAACTATTTTTCAAATGTATGTTGTTCTAAGTGCAACTTACAAACATTTAGCTAAAAAGCTACTCTAAATTATCCAGTGTTAGAACTCAAGCTTGGCACTTCTCCTTCTGTTCCTTGTGTGAATAAAAACATCTATATCATTTCAAACATGAACTCCACAATAATTTTCGTAGTTGGTTTTGGTAATTGTCTAGCCCAAAATATTTCCATTTGATTAGATTGGATTCCATTTCCATAAGAACAAAAGTGATGCATTGTGGATAAAACAACAAAGCAAAGTGGACGTTTTTAGGGTGCATATTTTAACAAAAAATTTACTAGAAGGATTTGAGATTGCTGCAACAAGGGTTGAACCACCACCAAATAAGCTATCCTTTTCCTTGCCTAAAACTAAAACCATTTTTTTAAAAATCACATTGACTCCTATAATGACATCATGAAATTGATTGACTTGCATTAGTCACCAAGTTTCTTCTATCACAAAGATTGGCAGAAATGGAAAAAGAAAAACTTTTAACCATGATGTTGGAGCTACTTTCACAAAACTTAAGAGAAGGAGAACCCCCAAGACACGCACTAGAATGAGGAATGGAAAAAGAGGGAGAGGGAAACAACAAAAGAAAATAAAATTGAAAGATGGAATGGCAAGTACCGAAAAGTTCAAAGTCACCAAGCATGTTCATTGAAGTTTAACATTGATGTCGAACTATGTCAAAATCTTACAAGATCCATGACTCTTCAATATTGTTTGTTAGGCCATTATAATGGCTAGAGGTAAGATTTCAAAAGCTAGAAAAAAAAATATAAACTCATCTTTAACATTCTTTAGAAGTACAAATGCACTTTCTAAGTAATGGAGTGATATTGAACTCCAATGCAGATGCTACACAAAATATGTCAAGAATAAAGGTGAAGTCAAACATGGCGATGGTCATCATAAATCTATAAATCTGGACATACAAGTTGAAGTATAAAGCTTGAATCGTTGAAACACAACAATAAAGGGGATATTGCCCAAAATGTGTTTTCACAAAAAGATCATCACCAAAACATATAGTAGCAGACATGAAAGATGCATTCATATGCGTTTGCACAAAAAACTTAGCACCAAAACACGTAGTAATTGATAAAAAATGTGCACCCAAATTTCAACCTCAACTTGCAATTCTGAAACTTTGCTTGAGAGTTTGCTAAGTACAATAGAATTAGAGTTAGATTTGAAATTGCAAGAGAAAGGGAGGAGGAGTAAGCTAAATAATACTACATGGTGAAGCTTGGTGAGGTGGTGAAGACAATGGAAGTCTGTCCATTTGTAAATGTCCTTCCACCCATGAAATTGGGAAAGGTGAAACCTAACTCCAAAAACAAAGATCTTGATGAACTAAAAATTCACAAAAGGACTCGAAATTGAAAGAGGAAGCAGAAAGTTGGAAAGAAAAACTAAATCTGGCATTGCAATAGCATAGACAAAAGAAATTTGATCAAGAAGAAACCCTAGGAACAAATGGGCTTTTGTTGGACCCTCCAATGGGGATGGTAATGACGGTAGCTCTCATTCCGAATGGCAATGGTGGCAGATCTTGTCAAGGTTTTTAAAAATTAAGTTTAGGTTAACCCACCCATCCATCCATTCATCATCCATTTAGGATGACGATAGATTGTTTACCTAACATCATGCATGCATCCAAATTGCATCCATCCGTTCACAATGAGGATGTAAATGTTTTGATATTGTACTAAACATCATCCATCCATCCATCTAATTTCATTCATCCATCCATGGTGACAACATAACAAATGTTAATAATTTGTGACAATGTAATGTATGAAACAACAACCAACCGGTTCCTATTACAAAAAAGAAAGATCATTCATTATCATATGGATGGATGCATGGAAGTGTTGAAACTTCCATGACAATATCTTGGTAAACTATTGTAAACCATGAGATAATAATTTCTTTTAAATATGAAGAATGGATGGATGGAAGTGTTGAAATTTTAATAACTACAACAAGTTCTATTATAAATAAATCACTACTTGTATACAACAATATCTTGGTAGAATGTTGTAAATCATGAAATAACATTATTTTTAAAAAATTAACTTAAAAAAAAATTATTCATTTTGTCAATTGGAAACTAACACTACGTATTACATTAGTGAGATTTAATTATATAATCGCATTATTGATTGCAAATCTAGTAACAACATTGCAAAACTTAAAAAAAGAAACAAATATCAATTTGAGTTTATATAAACATATATTGCATAATATGCACAACTTTTTCTACAACTTTTGGTGTGATATTGAGGTTAATTTGTTGCGACGTCCAATGATTTATTATTACTTAATGAACTTTAGTCTTTCATACTATTTTATTGGTAAATTTGATTTTCAATATAAATTTTAAAAATTTATTCATGATGTTAAATTCAAATTTACCACTTAGTGGAAACATGGATCTTATGTAAATTGATCAATATCAAATCCATTAATGCATTATGCCCCTAAACATAGCATCTATGTCTTAGAAATATGGATGTGTAATCGATATAGATAAGAAATTTTGTTTTGATAAAACAAAATACACCAATCTACATTATTACTTTTCATTTATGAGAAAGTGTTAAAATTTATCACATCAAAGACAATTTGCAATCATGAATTTGTAGGTTAAATTTTTGAATTATAATTTAAAAATTCATCTTTCAAAACATAACTCAAATATTTATTTAATATGTCATTAAGCTCCAAAGTGTAACTATTGAATGAAAATGTAAAACACAAATGCACTTGAACATGAAATCATGCACTCTTAAATAATAGCATGCACAAATGAGTACAAAAGTTTTTGAGATTTTGGTGTAATACATAGTGATATTAAGTTAATAAACAAATGATTTATAATTAAACCTAGCCTAGGTAGTGACACGTGTCAATAATTCATAGGGTGAAAACCATGAAATTATCAATAATATTATATATTGAATAATTTAAATTTAATTGATTTCCATGCTACCTAATTAATTAATTAACAAATGAATGACTTGATAAATTTGTATTTCACTAAGTACTAGTGAACCAATTCATTGTCTGTAGCAATTGGTCCCTGTTCACTAGGGGGTTAACCAATTTCACCATGGTAAAAATGTCCAAATTCACTCAAAATCTAGTTAAACCCAAAGTGAATTAGGATGCATTGCGGTGTAGTGAAGAAATGTGAACATTAGAAGCTTTGAAAGTAGGAGGGGTCCAATGAGAAGAAAAAAAATAAATTTTGTGTATTTTAAATTGGAAAACTTATTTTTTCTTCTTGTTTATTTTTCATTACTCCTTTTCCTTTAAACTTCAAAGATGATTTCTAAAGCTTGAAGTAGCTCCCATAACATTTTAAATCATTTATAATGAAACACATCAATCCCACAAACTCTCGCAACAAATGTTTTTTCAAAATTGAGTGTATAATTATTAAAAAATCCCGCTTAGTCTCAAAAGGGGTTTTTCACAATTTTTTGCAAAGGCGGGATTTTGGTCCACACATCAAAAAGTGGGACCATGGGTGTTTTGGATAGTTTATCACATAGTTTTTAAAGTAATTTTTGGTAATGGTTTTGAATTTGTTAATTATGGGTGATTTTAATTATTTTTCTAGGGTATTTTCATTGTGTTTTTAGTGGTATTTTTAGTTTGCTTTTAATGTAGTTTTTGCAAGGTGTTTTCAATGTCATTTTCATGGGTTTTTCAAGGTGTTTCTAAAACTTTTTAATTCAAAAATTTATTCTAATCACAAGTTATTTCATATGTTATTTCCAAGTACTATTTTTCATTTTTCATCAAGTGTTATTTTGATTTATTACCTAAAGGTGTTTTTCAAAATAACTTTTCCCCAAATTTCACAAAAGGAGAGATTGGAAACAATGGTCATAAATTCTATTTTATTTATGTATATTGATTCTTGTCTAAGAATTGTTTTTAATTAAACTAACCCTACAACTTGAACCTAAATCTTGAACCCAACAATACAGACATTTATATTGGGTCAATATGGCTCTCACAACCTTCATTCAACATCTTCAATGCATGTAAGAAGATCCATTCTAGAAGGGTTAGGAAGGTCAAAATGGCATTAGGTCTCAATAGCCTAAAGTAGTCCATAGCTCTTGAAAAAATGGATGCTTATAAATATGTATATAGCTAATGGGTTTAGCCCAAATTTGCACACTTAATTGTAACTAATTAACATGTTCATTTCAACCTATGATCAATTTTGCAATTTCTTGTTATTTTAGTGGGTCATTTTTTCCATATTTTATGTGCAAAAATATGGCATTATTTGGATCTTCAAGTGGTAGATATTGGAGAGGTTTCAATCCTAGTAAAGAGATTTGAAGCTAATCATAGGACTTAATTTTGGTAATGCACACATGACTTAAGGCAAATGTGATGAGCACATATCCATTCCCTAGTTTCATGTGTCCACTAGCTGCCTCCACTTTGAATTTGTTTTCAGCTTTGCCTATCAAAATTCCAACCATCAACCAATGTAAAGTTTCACATTTTAGTGTTTCACATTGAACTTGTCGAAAATCTCCATGTGTCAATTTATGAGCCTAAAAAATGTAATCAAGATCGAGGATATGAGGTGTCGGCAAAATAACAAAACAAGGTTCCCCAGATTGAACATCAAACGAGTATTTGAAACATCATGACACAATTGGACTCATTTGCAAAAGGTAAAGTCGACCATAGAAGATGAATCCACATCCTGAAAAGAACCCATTTTTTGGATCTTGGTCTAATTATTCAGGCTCTATTGTAGATGTTGGCAATAACATATGTTTACATTTTTTATTGCTTCATCCTTTAAACCACTAGCAAAAAAAGCCCATGAGATCTAACTCCATTTTCTATTCATTTAACAAACAATAAGCAAATCATGATTAATTTTGAACCAACTCTCCCATTGAAAATGCCAATAAGCTCAATACCATAGAAAAGAAATAGTTGAGGTGAAATAAAATAAATACGAATGAGAGGGTCAAGAGAAAAAGAGAAAAACACACCAACTTCATACACACTGTTGTTATTTTTGGGAATCTGCCACTTTGAAACAATGCATTGCAAGGTTTTTGTGTTTAAGCTACACTTGTTCTAAGTTGATATAAAACCTTTACATCTATATGATCTTCCTTGGTATTCCATGGGACTTTTACATAAGGGACACATGTCTAGTGCCCCAAGCATCATCCCACCCACATTATCAACACAAAACATTGAAACATATGTGCCTCAGAAAAAAACTATTGCAAGTCAATATGCTTCTTAATTGTTATTTATTAGTTACATCCAAGTTGATGAAACACCCAATAATGAAGTCCAAACATCAATAATTATGAAAAATAATTAAAATACATGTGTTTGTGGGTGTATATGGTCATAAATATTCAACATTCAAAACCTCACCAAAGATCTTGCAAGTTCTACTTAGAGCTTGAGGCATCCTTGTTGGCTATCAACCTTGTTTGTAACTCAGTAGTGCTCACATGCTGGTGCAAGTTATCCTTTAGTTCCCACATGTCCTTCAACTACTTCTCCAATTTTTTACTTAGCTTTATAACCTCCTTGGATGCAAGAACTACCTCTTTATTTTCGCCTATTTCTTGTCCATGGGCTTATTATATGTAGTAGCAAAATTGATTTTGGCTTCAACATCTACATCAAATGTGGTAAATACAGAATCTTTAATTTTATAATCTAGTTTAAAATCTAGATTGTAATGCAATAAAACTAATATTAACAAAGTTTACTCATTTAGATTTACTTATTACTAATTTCAAAATTAAAATCCAATCATGAAAGTATGATGAAAACATCAAAACAACAAACTTTGACTATGGAAATAAAGTTTTTCTAAAAATCAAAATATTTTTTTCTCATACTCCATTAAAGCTCCATGATTTACAATGATACAATCGTCCTCATCTCTTTCTCTTCTCTAAAAATATTCCTCAACAAATATAGTCCTATGTTCTATTCAAATTCAAATTGTGATAAAAACTATGTAATCTAGTTAGTAATTCCTAAAACAGTAACTAGGTGAATAGAAACATATTAACTAATAATTACCACAAGTAAATATTTCATTAACATTACCCCACCTGTACTCTAAATTACGTCTTGAAATTTTGGATAAAAAATGTGTTAAAAAAGTTAAATGTGTTGTTGTTTATAATCTTATGATTCAAAAATTAGATTTGTCTTTATTATAATCTACTTTGTCTATATTACAGTTTGCTGAGCTTGTACTTCAAATCGAAACAATGTCTAATTTTTTACTATATACAAAGTTTGTTGTTGTTTTTTTGATGCCCATGTTCACAACTATGTAGTTGTTTGTTGATAGGTTGTTCTCTACTCTTGTGACTACAACTCTATTGTCACGTCTAGCTACTGTTGTAACTACAAATCTGACGTGATTTGATTTTGACCTTGTTATTACAACTGTGATACAACTTGTAACTATTGATTTGGCTATAAATCTGATGTAATATGAGTTTGATCCCATTGTTGCAACTTTGACACAAGCTCAATCTAACCTTATTGATCCTCTTGAATTATATGTTCCTTAGGTTGTATCTACTCCCTTATTTTTGTGGTTGTAAAATGCATACTCCTAAGAACTAACTTCTTGCAAAACAAGTTCTACTTATTCTAAAGTCTATTTAGTAGCCTCCCTCTCAAGGCTATCCTTTCCTCCTTTGAAGTCTCTTAGTTCCTCTGCTACCTAATGGTCCTGCCCCATCTATATTCCCCTATGTTTTCTTCTTCATTTGAAGTTTCTAGTTCTAGAGACATAACTAAAGGTTCATACTCAAATGATGGCATACCTTTTTCCATCTAAGAAATCATGTGTCTGTAAAGCCTTTCATTCCTTTCATACTTTCCGCAAACCTTCCCAATATCCTTTTGAACAATGTTTTGAACTACATCCCATCATAAGTTTACAACTTTTCCTCCATGATAGTGCTTTAAGTTTTACTTGAAGCAAATATTCTACTTATTGAGTTCACTAATTTCTCTAAAGACAATATCATATTTAAAGGGTTTTTTCTTCTAAGTTGCCTCTAGAAATTTGTTTAACTTTTTACTAAAGACCATATGCTTTTGCAAATTTCTATCCATTTGTGCATGTTTGGTTAGCTTGCTTATGTACCTCATTCTTAACTTGATATTCATTGGAATTGTCCACTTTGAGCTCCTCCAACTCCTTTTGATGCTTCAAGATATTTCCTCCATGTTTTTGTAGTCTCTCTGAAGTTTGCTATGCTTTACACTTAGAGTATAATTCTCTGCTTTCAAACCCCAACATTGGCATCTATCTCCTATAAAGTTGCTTGCAAAGAATCCCTTTCTATTCTTATGTTCTCCATGTTATTGATCTTTTGTCTAGTTGCTTGGAATTTTGTTAATACTTGACTATTCTCACTATTCCTATCCTACAACTCTACTTTGAGATTCTACTGCTTCTCCAAAGGTCCCTACAAATTTTGAACAGATCTATCCTTTTCCTCTATAATTAGCTTGTTCTTGATCTCCAAATCAGAAAGTATAAGCAAAATATTTGTCATTTGTACATTTTATTGCCTATTGAAACATAGTAGTAGGTCTTTTGTGTTCATCCAATTTTGCTTCTATCCCTTGCATAGACCTTGGTGTGTGAAACCTAAGAGTCTAACCCTTGGAACTTGTACATGATGAACTTAGACTCATGTGTGTAGTATAAACTTCTCTAAATACATTCATACCTATTTTAGAACTTAGTCTCGAAGGCAACATACCTTCATTATTTTGTGGTGATGGAATAAATTGTTGTACTTTTGGTGGATTTAGGGCAAAATCCTATATTTGCTCCTTTGTTGAATGCTAAGTTTGAGACTTTGGCTCCTTCTTGGGCCATCTCTAATGTTCCAGCCCATCTAATCTTTGTTCATGCTTGGGAAAAATTGGTAGTTTTGAATCAAAATTAGGAGATATGGATTTATCCTTCTATTTCTAATTCTATTATTGTTATTTCCTCAACAATTATGTTGCTTATTGAGGATCAATATTGCCTTTCATTGTAGTATCCTCCTATCTTCTCTAGCTTTTTTGTAGAGTTTCTTTCTCTTCATCATCATTAGATTAAGACATCAATGCTTCCTTGCAATCTTTCTTGTTTTTTCTAATTGCTTCAAAAGCTTTCTCAAACTTGGATATTAGAGAGGATTTTTGAGAAGAAGAAGAATAATAAATTGGAGAAGGAAAGGTTGGACCCTTTTATGGAAACCTAAACTACAAAGGCAAAATGTTTGTAAATTTTTGTTGATGCTTTCAATCTTTCTTGCTCCTCTTTCAACTTCTAAAACTTCTATCTAGATCGTCTTTGTAATTTCTCCACAAAAAAATTCTTTAATACTCATTCTGGAGATAAAAAACGATTGAAACTCACTTGTAGAAAACGAAAACAAATAGTCATTATAGTGTTTGCTGCCTTTTAAAACATAATCACCTTGTTTCATGAAACAATGTTTCATTTTTCATTTTAGGGTGAATGTTTTAATGATTTGTATTTTATTTTAGTTTTTGACATTTTTCATTTCCTACTTAAATTCATGTTGACATCAACATGGGCTACAATTAATACCTATTGACTAAAGAATTTTGTGGACATGGCATTGGGTAATTTTGATGGTATTCATGATTCTAATGACCTGGTTTTGTCCACACTATAAATTCCCTATGGCCTATGTTGAGTCATCATATTAGTAGAATTTTGTTCTACCGTCATTAATTTATCTACCCCATAATCCAATAACTATGAAATTGTATAACCATGGTTTGGGTATTTGTTCATAATTTGTTAACTTATTTGAATTATTAGGGCTTCTTTTGATACTATTATTTGATCAATCCCAATTATTTATTTATTTTTGATCTTCTAAATTTTCATCAATCTTTTCTTCCACATGGTCTTCATCTATGGACTATAAAGACTTTTGATCCTTTGAACTTTGAATCCTTTTAATCTAATCCATATATATATATGGTTTCAACTTATTAACATTAACCAATATTGGGTCAAAATGATTGATAAAAACCAAAATAACAATATTATTGGGTAAGCAATACTATACCTTGAATGACTAAACCATCTTTTCTTGAATTTGCTTATATGTGTTTTTTTTCCTTTGGGAAACCATAAGACATAATCCCCAAATTGGAACTTATCTTCAATATATTTTTGTTGACTCCACATAAATTTGTTCCATTGGTTGGTTCCCACATTGTTTTGAGCTTCCAATCTATTTTCATGTAACTTTTCCAGTTATGTAATTTTGGTTGTTAGCATTCTTGTTGGTTCTACATATTTGTGATCCCCACCAATAGCCAATAGAACATATTTTGTTGGCATTAGAAGATGCAAACCATAGATTAAATAGTAGGGTGTATAATTTGTTGCCACCTTGTAAACAATCCTATATGAAAATAAAATTATAGATAGATGTTCATCTTGGTCCTTTTTTTTTCATTAACCAACTTGGTCAATAATCTACTAATGACTTTGTTAGTTGACTTTGCTTCTCCATTTCCTTGTGGATAATCTGTAGTAGAACTAACATGTTTCAACATAAATTGCTTTGTCAGATGTTTTATTGTCATTGATGGAATGTATTCCCTAATGTGTAACTATGGTCAATGGACATCCAAATCTGGTTAGAATATATTCATACAAAAATTTAGTTATAACTATTATAGTATTGGTTTTGAATTCATTTGCCTCTACCCACTTGGTTGCATAATATGTGGCTACGAAAATGTATTTGTTTTGTGTTAGTCTTCATGTTGGTTTGATTCAACCTATAAAATCTATACCCCACTTCATAAAAGGTTCCTGTAAAAGTGTTGTTACCAATTTTTTAATTTTGAGTCCTCTAATTTTGTAACAAATATAATCGCTTTTGCAGAAGTCATGAGTATCCTTGAATAAACTTTGTCACCAATATCCTGCATCCAAAATTTTATTTATAGTAATATCTGCAGCAAAATGTCGTCCAACCATTCTTTCATGTGGTTCTTTCAGAATAATTTGTGTTTCTAAGGTGGTCAAATATCTACACATTATGTTGTCTTGTCCCATTCTGTACATAGTTCCCTCTTTTAGAGTGAAAGGTTTTACCTTTTTGGCCAACTTCTATTTATGTGCTAAGTTCAGAGTTTTTGGCATCTGACCTATTTTTAAATAGGTTTTTATTTCTTGCATCCATATAGGTTCTATAGAAAATAGTGATGCATCCACAGTTTGATCTAGGACACCCAATGGTTTTAAACTATTTGGTAATCTATATAAAACATCAGCAACTACATGTGTTCTACCAAGTTTGTAGACTATTGTGAATTAATATTCCAAGAATAACAACAACCATCTTGATATCCTTCTTAACACTTGTGGTTTATTGACCAAGTACACCATAGCCATATGGTCTACACAAAAATAAAATTTGTTTCCCAACAAAAAATGTTTAAACTTATGTAAAACATAAACCATTGTTAAGGCTTCTCTTTTTGTAGTAGTATAATTTTGTTCTACTTTATTGAACAATCTAGAGGCATATATTATAGGCTAGTCATACTTACCGGTTGGCCTCTATGCCAACATTGCACTTACTGCCAATAATGGTGCATTTGTGTGCACATGAAACTCCAATTGCCAATTTGGAGGTCTTAGAATCGATGTTTCCATGTATTTTTATTTGATATGATCCCAAGCTTCTTGACATTATGTGGCCCAAATAAAGGGTTTTGTTTTCCTCATCAACTTGGTGATTACTGCCATGATAAAGGCAAAGTTCTTGATGTAACATCTATAAAACTAAACCATACCATTAAAAACTTGTATTTGCTATGGATTGTTAGGTATTAGTATATTCACTATTGCTTGAACCTTCTTAAGGTTTGGTATTTTTCCTTCCTTGGAAACTATGAACCCTAAAATCAATCTTGAAAATATCATAAAGGCACATTTCTCTGGGTTAAAATTTTATATTCTTTTCATTTCTAAAAGCAAAGTCTGAACTTCATCAAATGACTCTTCATATCACTATAAATTGTGAAATCATCCAAAAATATCTTAATGAACTCATCTAAGTACTTTCTGAAGGTTCTATTAACTGCTCTCTAGAAAGTTGGTGGCCCATTTTTGACACCAAATGGCATCAAACCATTATGTAGTTCTTCATGAGGAAAATGCACCTAAACCCCCACCGAAATGGTGACATGTTCATAGGATAGTGTCTTAGGTGGAATTGACAATTCATTTTTAATGCTTGATTTGAAATTACAAGAGACAATGCCATAGGAGGCATTAATTCAAGTGAGGATGTATTAGAGACTCGACTGAATAATTTTAAGACTCAAGTAGAAGCTCAAGAGGAACAGGAATATGATGAAAACAATTTGATGTGTTTGACCATGCTTTAGAAGTTTACATGCCTTTTTTCAACAATCTCAACATTGATCACATATGTGATTCCATTTCAATTCAAATCTTTCTCGCATAGTGTATTGCATTTTTCTACAACAACAAAAATTAGTGTTTGTTTGACGTGCTACTACTAGGAAAGAAGTTGGCTAAGGAGGTCTAGTTTGTGATTAAAAGAATGGATCGTTTTGACAAGAACATTGCAATATGGAAGTTGGAACTAATGAGCTACTACAATTACTGTTATGCATCAACATTTATCATGTACTATACCTACAACTGATGTTCGACACTTCTTTGCCCAAATATTCACTTATTTAAAAAACCAAGGTTTAGTAGTTTCAAATTAAAAAATATCAGAATTTCAACAGTTGAGGAATAAGTATGCAAAGAACATCTTGTCTCATTAGTGCATTTGTAATAATAACCCCAATGGATTTCAATTTTCAACAATTTCAACAAACATCAATAAAAAAATTCTCTTTTTTGTCAGCTAGACCTTTTGTAAATTATTTTGTGTTGAACATTAGTCATAGGCTCTGAATATGACTCGATTTCAAATTTTTCTTGCAAAGGATATTGACATTTTTCTACATCAATAGAAGTTGGGGTCTATCTGACATGTTGCTACACAGTGACTGAGTTCATGGGGCATCTTGGAGGAGCAATACATTCCACTTTACCGCTAGGAATAAAACTGCAAATCTGAATTCTATCGAAGTGGTTGCTTCCATGGTCTTAGCAATTAAGCAAATGGAGTGGACATCCAGCATATATGCTGGTGCGGGGTTTTGCAGGTGAGTTTTGAGGTGTAGTCCTTTTGACTTTTGTCTTTCTCCTCAATGCCTGCAGTAGAAGTCTGATGCACTTTGTTTCACAATTTCTTTAGGTCTGTAATTGAGGTGTCCCCATGGTTGGTTGCTGCTTGCCATGGCAGAGAATAGCATTTGGTCTCCTATTAGTAGCACTCTGTAAACTATGGGGCACCAAGAGGTCCTTCTCAAGACATACCAGATGGAACACTAGGAATGTGTAAAGTCTACTATGTTCACTAGTGGGAGGTCTTCTCACTCTGTGCATGATTTTCACTTGCTTTTTTGTTTGGTCTACCTACCTATTGCTTGAAAGTTTCTTACTTTGACCACCTAATTTGTTGAGGACCTACGGACATGAGAACTGCCTCCATTTCTTCAGTAAGAAACAAAATCTTCCTAGTCAGAGATTCAATCAATCCTGGTGCTCGTGGTAGAGGGGCTTGATTTGTCAGGGTGGTGACAACAGCTGGCTCTTCTCTGTATGACATGTATCCAGCAATGATTGGCCTACAGAATCAGAATTGTATGTAGAAATCAGAATGCCCTCTCAGTAGGAGGATCATACTCTCATATCTTATGTTGTCATGGCTTCAATTGAACTTGTAAAATGTGGAGTGAGAGGGGATGTTGGACCAGCCAAAAATGTGGAAATGCTCCATAGAACAGTTGTATCAGTCTCCAGTTGTGAGCAAGTTCCAAGACACCAGGAACATCAGACCTTATGTTGGCTTGCTTGGGTCAGAGAGTGGTGTAGCTTTGTTCTGTGAGGCTGTTGTGGATGGGTTGGCTACTATGTTACAGGAGGACCACATATGCGTTCAGACAAGCAGTTACCATCTTTGTGTTACAGTCTGCCTGCAGCTGGTTGGCAGTGCATGGTTGTTTTTTGAGGAAAATCCTGCATTTCATGTCAATTGCCATTGAGGGCTGTTGACCGTGTGGAGCTCTAATTTTCAGGAATGAAGTTCAACAAGCCACTACCTGAACATGTCAAGAGTACCCTTTTCAATCTGGTGTCTCTCCACATCCTTTCCACTGCTTCATTATAGCAGTCTGTTCTCTATTGAGTTGGAGTCCTGAAGGAACATGAACTATGTAGTATTTGGAGCTTGTGAAAAGCAACATAATTGAAAGCTTGTTGGCTCCTTCAGCTGGTCCTTTTTTTTTAAGACCTTTTGTTTGGGATCATATTGGAAATAGTTGCTAGTTTGGGTTTGTGTAGTTAGTTCACTCAACAATCTATTAATCATGGATCTGTTCTAGTTCTGGTGAGGAGGCATGCACCATCATGGGATTGTCTACTTTCTCTTTTTTGTCACATTTCTCATTTTGTGGAGGGTGGTGACCAGGCAGGGGTTTGAATGACTAGGGCTGTTGTGTGTGCTGGGCAGATCACATGGATAGTGGCGCATTGGCCATGGCATTATTTCCAAGGCTTCAATTTAATCTAAATATCACTTGTTGTTATGATATTATATGTCAGAAACCACACTGGCTTCTAAGAATAAGCAACCTTCATAAGACTGTACAGTTGTGCATGAACACGGTCTCAAATGCTTTCTACAAGAGCTGGTTTTTCTTTGCAAGGTACTTGTAGGCAGAAAGTGTTTGACCTCCGGAGGTGCATACATTTATGCACACACAGTAAAACTAGAGACACTTTGCAAGAAAAATTCACCTGCAGGATGGCAATTTGTCTCATGAGAACTCCATCAGCCGCATCCCAAACTAAGAGCCTGGAACAAAAAGGTTGAAGAATCATGGAGGATTTGTGTGTAAATTAGATAGGGGAGCCAAAAATGCAGAATGACCCTAGACTACGGTTTGATTTTCATCACACTTGGAGCAAATGATCAATAGCAAATGTGGGAGATCACACAAACCCCAGAGCCAAAGTGTCAAGGAGAGGAGCAGGACCATTGTATTACCACAATGCACATGCCTGCACAGACCTACTCCACTGCACACTGCATCAGGTGCTCTGTGAAGGACCATTAACCCTGGAATATAAAGAAGACAAAGAGCTTGATGGCTTCGTAAGACCTCTCCTTGGGTTCTGGAGAAGGACTAAAGGCCATATTCAAAATCAAAGCTGTCAAGAGGCAATTACTCCTGGAAAACCAATTTGCATTGCAAGTAGAACAAATCTTCTGATCAATTCAAGACAGCTTGATTTGCAATGCCCAAATTGCAAAACAGAAGAGACACTTGGGCTCCAAACAGCATCTGTTTGAAATGACATATTGCTGAGCATTAGGAGAGTCCTGGAATCCTGGAATGATTGATGCATAGCTGCAACACAAATGTATAAAGATTCAAGAATTCCTGCTGTGTCAACTAGGTGCAACAAAAAATCAAGTGGAATGCCTCTACTCAGTTTTGGTGCTGTGTTTTCTATCAAACCATACAATGCAAGGACAAAGAAAAAAAGCCAGTTTCAACTAATTTGTCTTAATGTATGCAGGTGTCTATGGAGTGACTGCTTATAACATCTTGTCCATGTTTGGAGTAGAAAATCATGCCCAAACCAGTGGTCAGGGAATCCAGCAGGGAAATGGGCTTAAAACTTCTAGTTGCAGGGTTGATCTGAGTTGGGAACTCACTTGGCCCAAAGGAAAGTTGGATGCTACATCTAAACTTGTTTTATGACAATGCTTCAGATCATAACATGATGGAACAGCCAATAGTACAAGAGACCACACGAAACAGTGACGTTAGAGGCACAAAGCTTGACTTACCAAGTAGTGATCACACACACCCAGACAACCTGAGCATCATCCTTTTCAGCTGTCAATGCAATTCTTACACATGTGCACCGATCACAAGATATGTTTTCACAATTCTTGCAATGGTGCTTGTTCACCCAAACCCAAATTTTTTGCTATTATTTCTTAGTCTGTGAACGAAAAACTTTCTTGGTGATCCTGGTCACTGTGAGATCTCTCCTTCTTTGCAAACTAGAATCACCCATCATGCATGAATACAAAATGTATTTCAACGTATCTCCAATACAACTGACAATCTTTGTAAAAGTCATGCATTTCCAGAATGCAAAATTAATCTAATTTACACTAGAAAAACAAACTTTTCCCCCATTTCTTTGTTGAAAAATGGTGAAATTTCTACCCCCCAAAAAAACAAAAAACACTACTTCGAGGCTGCCTCATCAGGTACCTGAACAAGAAGATTACATGTCAGTGAGTTGTTGGGGACCTAGGACAAGAAAATCCTTGACCAAAACCAAGTTTTTCCTCAGATACAACTTTTTGTATACATCAAAGATTTAATTATAAATATGGTCTTTAACTTTGTTGTATGGGTTTTAATTTCTTCTTCTTTTTCTCCTTTCAATTGCTGGGCTCTCAAGCTTTGCCTTTAATATTAGTTGGATGTGCAAATGCATGGTCCATAACCACAAAGAAAGGTGCAAATTTTCCTTTTAATACCGCCTTTGAATTGATCAATACTTGGCAAATATATTCAACAATGCTTTAATTGCATGTGGTGAGTCAAGGGCATTTCAATTCATGTTGTTTTCTAGTGTTTTATGGGTATGAAAATAGTGTACATTTCTATAAATAAATAAGTACTCCCAGTTTAGTTTATAATGGGGGTATTAGCACAGGCCAAAAATGGTGACAAACAGTTTTGGAACATAGAAATTTCATGCAGCCAATGGGAAGGCTCAGCATGGACTCAAAGTGCCTTGATTTTTTTTCTTTTAAGTTTTGGGTGGGGGGGAAGGATTTTTTTTCTTTTTTCCTTTGTTCCTAACTTGTTCCCTTCCAGTTGCCAATGAGTTGCCAATGTGCTCCCCAAGGGTGTTCCCAATAGTTAGCATCTTCGCTTTAATCCCATATGTATTGCCCAAAGTCCTCCCCTTCTCACCTATATAGCTGGGCCAAAGGGCAAGGCACTTTTTCTTTCCATAGAATCTTCTACATTGGGAGGCCTCCATAATTTCAACTTTTTTTTGGTGATGGGCCAATCAAATTGGCTCATTGTGGAAAAAAAAAGGTTGGACCTGTGAGGCATCCCCGACTAATGAATATGGGGTTCCATTGTAGAAAGTGAAGCATGATTTATTATCTAGTCAATATTTTGATTGGAAGCACAACTTGTCAAGCACCTATATTATTAGTTCTACTAATTGATTGTGAGAGGGATCCCAATTTAATTTTTTTAAATTAAAAAATCAGAAACTTCTAAGTTTGAACAATCCCCCAATTACAAGTTTGCACTAGTGTTGTTGGATGGTTCAAGTTTTCTCATAGAGTTCTAAGAACTAGTTTGGTTCTTTCTTAAAACATTTGATTTTGTGAGAACTGACCAAGGTATCAATATTTTGAGTTAAATTTTTTTAGTGGATTTCTCAAAGTTATGGATTCTCACAAATGTTAAAAAATCAGCTATTTCCAACAATTCAAGAAAATCAATTATTAAATTTATTCAACTCCAACATGAGGTGGACAACGTGCACCTAAAAATGTACACTCAAAATATTCCTCACTAGCACTATAGGTTCTCTCATGTCCCCCATGTCCTTTGCGCAGAAGTGTAGGCTTGTATTGTATATACCCAAGCTAAAGGGGACTTATTCCCACATTACTATTTTGATAATACAAGCTTTTATTTGGGGAGCATGAAAAACTTAAATTTTTTTTTTTGTAGGGCTAATCATAGTTACAAAAAATAAAGTAAAAATTAAGCTTTGTACGTACCCACAATAATAAATTTTCTTTCCTTGTAGCATTCATCACCCATTTTTGCATAGACTTAATGGCCCCCACTCTTTGATCAGCCTTGGGTGAACCAGGGTTTAAATCAGTGTTGGGTCGTTAAACGCTTTGCCAGGTTAGAACCATCGGTTCCAGTTCCTAATACCTGAACCGGAACCAATTCAAAGTGTTCAAACCTAACAATAACTGGAACTGAAGAACCATGAGGTGGAGGAACCAACATAAGAACCTAAACTTTGGTTCTAGGTTGGATGGGAACCTACATAAGAACCTAACCTAGGATTTTTTTAAAAAGGTGATAATTGGACCTAGTTTGGTCGAATAAGGTTTAGGTTTAGAACCAAAACAAGAACCAACGTTTCTCAAAAGTCCAGTTTTGGTTCTAGTTTAGGGTTTAGGGATTTAGGGTTTTTGTTTTCTTGTCTTTTTTTGTGTTGTTGTCTCCAAGTTTTTTGCGTTTGCACTTTAGGTTTCACTTTTGAGTTGCATCATTGTTTCCACAAAGCTTTTCACCTCCTCACATTTTGTTTTCATCATCATCACCTCGCCCTTTGGTTTCTATTTTTCATCTTTGGTGCAAGTTGCAATTATGCTTTGGTCTTCATCAAATTAAGGAATCAAAGCCTTAGGGTTTTTTTTTTGTTTTTGTTTGTGTTGTTGTTTCCATCAAGCTTTCTTCACGCTTTGGTGTTTTTGCTTATTGTAATTCATTTCCACCACAATGTGTTCTTGTCTTCATCTCCATCACATTTAGCTTGTGTTTGGGTGTTCATCTCCATTTCCATTGCGTTTAGGTGAAAATTCTCTAATTTCTGTTTGGATTATGTTATTTGTGCTTTGTTGTTTTGCAGCTGCTTTTTGCATGTTGTTCAAGTGTTATGTTATTTGTGATCTACTCTTTGCATTTTATGCTTTGTTGAAACATTTTTTGCTCTAATGTTCTTGTTTTATTGAAGTACTTTTCACTTTGGTGTTTTCATTTTGTTGAAGTATTTTTTGCTCTAGTGTTTTCATTCTTTTGAATTACTTTGCACTTTGGTGTTTGTGCTCCGTGTTTTGCAAAATGTTTTGTTGCAATATTTTTCGTTATGGTGTTCGTGCTTCACGTTTTGCTTTGCAATGCATCTTCATCTTCAAATGCCTTGCTAAATTCAAGTATGTTTTCTTGCCTTCGTTTGTTTTTTATTTTCATTTACATGTTTTTATTCATTCATTTTTCTGATGGTTTTTGTTTTCTTGTTATGTTTATAAGAAATGGAAATTTGCATAATGAAATTGTCCCCCAAGTTCATGCCTTGGTTGACCTTATTGTTGAACAACAATCTAGTGGCATCTTGGATGATTTGAAGGACCCGAATTTTCGTGGTTCTACCTTTACATCAGCTTATGTTGGTTATGTCGGTAGTCCTAGTATTACTACAGATGCAAATTTGTCTACCATAGTTATAACAAATGAAGCATTGTGGTCACTATTGACAAAAAAAAAAAACTTATAGAAGCCAAAGAATGGCAATGCCACAACACGGGCTTTTTATGCAATAAACAATGCTTTAATCACTTTTTCAAAAGTAAATTCAAGTCGTCCTAAACTTGAGCAAATGAAATGTGTTTTGTGTTACCCTGTTGTTGTTGCACATGTAGGATTTAGAAAGGGTGGCATCATCAACTACAAGTCTACTAATGAAATTTCAACATTCCGAAAACATTTGGAAACAAGTCACCAAAAATTTTGGACTTAATGGATTGAACGGGAGAAGGCTATTGGATTGGTCAACAAAAAAAAGGTTTGGCCCCATCCCATCGAATATTGCATCTTTCTTTGGAAGTATTATGTCTTATAGTAAGAATGATCCCTATCAAATTCAATTTGAAGAGGATTGGTCTTGTTCATTGTTAAGGAATTGGTGCCTTTACCTTTTGTTGAGGCATCATTCCTTAAAAGGTTAATTTTGAAGCAAAATCCTTGTGTTTCTTTTCCATCAAGGCATCAATTAATGAATGACATATTGGCGACTTGTTAGCTAAGAAAACCAACAAGAAATTTATTTGAATTTCTTGAAGCTTGTGACACTTGCATGGTGAGTTTTGATTTGTGGATGTGAAAAAGGAGGAATGGACACTTTTGTTTTGATTATTCATTTTTTGAACCACAATTAGAAGCTTGGTCATGTAACAATCAACTTGTTTGAAATTGCAGAAACCTTTGGGGTTACCATGGCATATGTAAAAGATGAAGGCAATAATCTAAGTACTATGACCAATGCCTTAACTTTTGTTGTTTTTTGCAAATTATTATGGTTGACAACGCCATTTATAGGGAGTTGTTGGGGGCATGCAATGTGTCTATTGTAGCTGATGTCTATTGATGAGATTATTATCAATATAGTAGCTGAGACTACTAGTTACTATATAATGTGTTTGTTGTTGCAATTTTTTTAGTCGTCAATATTGTGAATACAATGTTTAGTACTTGATTATTTGGAAACTTAAGATTTTGATGCAGAACTTCAAGTTTTGCAACAATAGATGCAAAAGCAAGTGGTAACTATTCGTCAGCCCTTCCTTTCATTTTTGTTATCATTTCAAGAACGCAAAGCTCATAATATGTTGAGTATGATGCTAGATGCACGTTCCAAGAACTTAAGGTTGGTCATACAATATGTTGGGAAGGAGAAAGCTACTCTAATTGCAAGTGAGTATGACATGTATGTTTTGTTTCCTTTATTGGTTCATGTTTATAAATTTTTTAATCCATTTATTGCAAGTGAAATTGTTGTTGTTGCTGCTTCTATATTGGTTGATTATGAAGTGTACAATTTTAGAGATGGGTCATTGTATGACCTAATGGAAATTGATGAAGAATTGGTTTTATCAATGGTCAAGGAACATAATTAGGAAGGTAAGTGATGAAGAACAAAAGCCTGCTTGCATGGTGGAAAGTTCATGAATCATAATTTTATTATGTTATTTTTGTGGCCCAATAAATTTTAGGGATTGTTGGGTCACAATTGAAGCTAAAAGGGTATTCAACATTACCGATATATGCACAAACATGCAATGATTTAAATTGGGCATATAAAATCTGGAAATGTTTGTGAACATATATAAAAATTGGCCAAATGATGTTCGAGCATGTATAATGTCCATGGAAGACTTCATGGAAATGGAAGGAATGTTGATGGAAGAAAATGAAGATGATATGGGTAAGATTGGGCTCCTAGAAGTGGATGATAACATTGTTAGACTTTAGGTTTTTTTTTGTTTTTTGCAGGTATGATGAGGAGGTAGTTTCAAGTTGTTGGTTGATGGATGGAAGGTCTTCAACTTTTCTTATTTTTTTGTTGCATTGTCCATTAACCTAAGGTGGGCATTTGGAAATGACGAGACAATGGAGGTATACAAAGTTATCACATTAGTGTTGAATGTAGTCTATAAATTAGTCAATATTTTTTGCTTTTGAATTTTGGGTCTAATAAGGGGATGGTGGCAAATTAAAAGGCATGGCAATAAACTTCTATGGTGTTTTGGGACTTTTTAGAAAAGTTTGTGGGGGGTTCTTGGGGATTTTGTGGTATTTGGGAAAGCTAACCATGTATAACACAAGGAGTGTGACAATTTTTTTTACCATTGAGGGATTGTCTTATCCAAATGGCCCACCATTTATTTTTTAAGGGTTGTGGGTTGGGTTTTAGGCTGCAAGAAAAAGTAAGTGATAAAAGAGGATCTTTCTACTTTACCCTGTAGATTAGAGTTTCTGGTTTCTAGGATTGTAAACTTGGACCACCATGAGAGTTTATAGTTTTTAGAATTATAAATTAAGATGACCATCAAAGTTGCTGGTTTTCAAGATTGTAAACTTGAACCACCATCAAACTTTTTGGTTTCTAGGATTGTAAACTTGGACCACTATCAAGCTTTATGGTTTCTAAGATTGTAAACTTGGACCTTGGACCTTTTGGTTACAAAAAAAGTAGTCCTATTTTATAAGCAGAAAGGTTGTTAGGGGTGTTTCATGGGTTGTTTTTGTTTACTCTTTAGTAAATCAACCCTTAACTTTTTGTATTGTGCTATGGGGTGAACAATTATTCCTTGATGACAATTACACTTTGGATGCTAGTTATGTTTGTAGGCTATTGCATTGGAATGATATCTTTGATTAAAACATTGGTTTTTTTAATGTAATTTACCTATACCCATTTAATCACAATCTTGCAATAAAAACTCCCATTGAGAGCTTGATTCCATGCTAATTAAATTGGTTTATTGTCAATTGGACACCATAATCAAATTGGACCTTAATCCCATACTAATTAGAATCTATCCCAACTTAACCATGAACCAATCTACCTAAACTTAACTGAGAACCAAAATAAACATTGAAATGAATAAAAATCGGGTCTGGAACCATCAACATTAAAATGAATAAAAACTAAATTCGAAACCATCAAATATTTGAAAACCTATAATTAACCGGATGACTTTTTTGACAATTTTTAATAACCCAACCATAATCAAAACTAATCTATTGATTGATGAAATAACTAGAACCTAATTGGACCCAAGGTTTTAAAATTTTCTAATACCCCAATTAGGCCCATAATCATCCTTCCGTAGTGGTGTAGAACCAAAATTGGAGGTTATACCCTAAAGTCAAGAACCGCACAACACCGGTTTAAACCTTGTGTTTGGTGGGCAATTAGTCTACCTTAAAAGCTCTAGGTATATCATAGAAACCAATAAAATCTTATAACACCAAAATGCATGCCAAGTGGTGTTGTAATTAAGAAGCTTGTGTTTTGACCTTTCAAGCCCACCTCCACTAAATCCATACCTAGCATTGGGTGCTTTAAAAATAACCCCCGGGTAGGTTTTTGGAAAGTTTTCTAGAGCATCACACAAGGTATCAATATTAATAATAGATTTTTTTGGGTGGTGGCAACTATGTTATCAAAAATGGGAAACACACCATTGGTTATGAATTAGGTAGGTTATCAAATAACTAGTTGAAAACCATTGATTATACACAAATTATAGGGTTTGAAAAATGAAATTGCAAATATTATTAATTTCCTTAATTTTTAAATAAATAAATAAATATTTGTTTAAAGATTGGTCAACTACTTAGGTGATAATTAAGTCATCTAGGTAGGTTATTATATTTTTAAAATTCAATACCATCTATAATTATCACAAAATAAATAACTAGTCAGTTGGTAGGTTGTTAATAAATGGACTGAGATAATCGGCTTGATAATTGGGAAAGAACTCAAATAATCTACTTTAAATAGAAGAGACACCCAATCTACAACTGGGTTATTGATTTGAAGTGATTGCAAGCCAATGTGGTACATCGACAAAACCATGTTGCAAAAAACTTGATGGAACAATCTATGGTGGCAAATGTGGAAAAGGGAGGAAAACCCATCATCACAAGTAAGCCAAAAGGGTTTTCATCAGTGCTAAATCATAACCAATGGCTTGCAATAGTGAGGCATCATACATTGGTTGGATTTTCGCTTCAAGTGCCATTGGCCTTGAGTGTTAACATTTGTAATGTGAAAGGGTGTTAAGGTTTGGGATATGAAAAGGCAAACAAAAGGGCTAATATGACAAAGATGCATTCATTGGTTGGAAAAATCAAACTTATAAGTTTTAATTAATTTCTAATGACAAAAACTCATTATAAATTCAATAACTTTTGTTTTGTTGGTCTAAAATTTGTGAAATGATCACCTTGCACACTACCATCTTGTTGAGGATTTTTTAACCACATAAAAAGTGTAAGGAGGGGCCCCATTAAGGTGTGGTCATAAAAGAAAAAACAAACAGACACCTATTTTAATATACAAATACCTTGACCAATCATAATACTTTGAACAATCTAATCTATCTAAATTTAATTTCAAGACACAAAATTATGTTTTATATTTAATTCCATACCTCATACATTGACTAATCAAATACCTTAAGACACAACATGATTCCATATCATAAATCATATATCTTTGACCATGGTCTTAAACAAAAATTTCATCGCTTCAATAGAAGTTAGTAATATAGAAGATAACATTGATACAAGAGCTTAAAGGAGTAATGAACTATAATATAATGGGCAATCCACTTATAAATTATGAGATTTTATACATACCCATTGAGTGGTGCATTATCAATGTTTGGACACAAATATTTATACACATGTTAAAATCCCAAGATCTCAACACATAACACATGGATGCAATATTGATGCACTTTTCAAATGTGAGGAAACCAATGCAACTTTATTGCAAACCACAAACATACAAACATGATGCTCATGCACACACAAACATGATGTTCATGCACACAAAACTCAAAATAGAAACACTATCTTAGGTTCTTATATCACAATCAAAACACACAACATTACAATAACATAAAGACACCTCCTACACAAGAAACTTAACCAAATAGTGAATGGAATAATCCTAGAAGATAGTTGGCAATTGTTTTCCACCATAGTAACCAAAGAAAATTAACTATTTGAGCTTGAATTTTCATCAATACAAACAAATTTAACAAGCTACTCCTTTGAATTGGTCACATGGCAAATTGTACAAGAATTCAAATTTTTATTTTTATTTTTAACATAATCAAACATTTCAAGAAAATAACATAAATTTCATGATTAAGTTTGGACAAATTTTTGTTAGAGGAAAAAAAATATGTTTAAAACGACATTGATCTTTGAAGCACTTTGATTTATATGTAATTTATGTTCAATTATGTCCACAATGGAGTACGCATTCAAGCTCCTTGAAATGTTTTGAATCTATTGGATAATATGGCAACATCAAATGTTGATCATTAACACTTTCTAAGCATGCATTGTAAGCTTCAGCAATAAAATGGACATCACAACTAGAGTAAATATGCACAAGGATGATGGATTTTATTTTTTTCATAATCATTGTTATTTGGAAACATTAAATTGTGTAAATTTAGAATGAATTTCATAAATTTTTTGGGATCTTATTTTCAAGCTTTGTCAAAGCCAATATCCAAGTTTGTGCATATTATTTGTTGGACATGCTATGACAATGGTTATAGACTAGCAAATACTAGGCACCTAAATTATTATGACAAAATTTAGTATTTATGAAAGATTTATCATGTTTTATTTTTAAAAAACTTACTATAAACATCAATTCATAATGAATATGTAGAAAAAACTTATTATGTGGATGAAAACATAGTCAGGTGAACATTTTGGATTGTCACAATTGCAATTTTTTTGGATTGTAGATGAACTAGAAATATATAGCTATATTGAGCATTAACATTTCATTAAAAAAATTATTCATGTTGCAATAGACTTCAATGATAATCATATTACAATTTATGGATGAATTCTTTAAAAAAAAGATTCATATGGACTTTTGGAATGATGAAATTATGTTAATATTTAAAATAAAATAAAATGTGGATTCAAAAATCATGTCATGGTAATGTCAAAATAAAAATATTCCACCACCAAATTAGGAATTTAATAGTAAAACATGCATCAAAAAATTTCCAATACAAAAAATCCTCATTAAATTTTTTTTAAATGTTACAATTGTCATCATTTTTTATCATTTAAAAACAAATTCACATTGAAATCTCAAGCATTTCATAGGAATTTTTTGATGAATCACATGTCTAAAGGTATATATATAAGGTGGCCTATTAATAGTTGTTATCAAAAGCATAAGGGATAATTATATATTTATAGTTTGATAATTATTATAATTGTAAGAGTTGTAATTAGTGTAAGATGTGAATTTTTCAAAATGTCAAAAGTGAGCCTCTTAACCATATTTTTACTTATTTGATACAAAATACCTATCAAGGTTGTTGAATATTGGTCTACACAAATGATTCAATTTCCAAGTTTTCATCCTCATTTCGTTTCCAAACTTGTATTATCTCATCATTCATGAAAGTTTTGGTTCTTATTTCAACTCATTTAAATGTCACACATAAAGACACAACTTTGATTTTTTAGATATTTAAGATTCTACAAAGGAATATGTAGAAGTAAATACCATGAAACCTTTACGCATCCATACAAGTGTTAATCGTGAACATATATGAAATGAAAATATTTGCCAATGGAAATTTCAAATGTAATATGAAGTTGTGATTTGTGAGAAATAAAATCCAAAAATTCAAGTGGGTCATGGATAGAAAATAAACACTAGATCTACGTGGTATTCCAATATTATTATCATACATGGGTAGTTGTAGCACATGTTTGTCAATTAATTAATTATTTTGAAGATACCGTTTTGAATATAAAATATTCCAAAATGTTTCAAAAAACATTTCTTTGAAAAAAATGAAAGTGAAAATTTTCAACATTTCTAAAAATAATATAATTTGTGTTGAATTTGCCAAGGTACTATAATAATGTTCAAATCAAAGAGATGCTACATTGTGCAAAGTCTACAAGAGTAACAACAACAACATTCATACCTTGATTTATATGAGAACATACACTACAATATCAATAATAATTGTTGGATATTGGATATTAGCCCTAATTGATTCACATGTAGATTCATCTTTGATTCCAATAAACCATCAATAACATTTTAGCAATTTAGAAATATTTACAAAACTACAATGTTCATTTCATCTTCCCCATTGACTTACATGTATGCAACATGATACCTCTTCATGTGGTCTTTTTGTTAGGGCTTATGCAATTGATATTTACTATTTGATTTCCAAGCCCCTTTTCAACCTCAATATTCAAAATATATAAGGTCACAAAATGATATGCCTATAAATAAAGAATGTTTATCAAATTGTTTCTCCATCCCATAGCCAACACAATTAACTTAATTTGTAATAAGATTATAAATTTATTTCCCATATTTCATCCAACATTATTTTTTCAACTTTTAAGAAAAAAGGCTAGAAATTTTCAATATTTAATCTTTATTCCAATTTTTAAAGACTTGTGCAAAGCTTTTAAATAATAGAAATCAATCACCTTCAAAATAATTAACAAGATTTTCAAATCCAAGATGTAATGTGTATGACATGAAGTTCTAATAAAACATTCTATTTCTTTTCATGAAACAAATCTATTGTTTTATTAGAATGAAGTTCTAATAAAACAATTAAATTTCATTTCTTTTTATTGCCCTTGAATGTTGCGAAATTAGTGATTAGACTTGAGTTGGTTTCTTTTGAAATGCATAGCATGAGGCTTTAATGGAACAACAATACATCACATTTAATTTGAATTGTAATATATTTTGTTGATTTAACAAAGTGATTTGTACCTTAATTATTTGTGGTTTGTATTAATAATAATTTCATTCATTGTATTATGTATCTATGTCCTCATTGTTCCACAAGGGCTAATATTTGTTCATACATATATGCAATTGGATTCATGTGTAAATATTTGAGGGTTAAAGGTTTATGGTCTAAGATATGCAATTAAAAACAATGATAAATTTGTGTAGGATAATTGGTATGGTAATATAGGTCTAGGGTCAACTACTTGTCAAAGATATCCAATAAAGTATTAAAGTTTAATAGGGTATGATGAAAAAGATTTTAGAAATTTGCAAAAAATATATATATTGATAATCAAACTATTGTACTATTAATTTCAAAACAACATTTTTAGCAATGCCAAACATATTTTACTTATAATTATGACATTCTTGTCACTTATAGTGCACAACATAACAAAGCTTCAATGGATGTTTAAAATAACTATTTTGGAATGAAATCCTAACAAAATATGAAAATGAAGTTAAATTATTTTAATTTACACCTTTGTCAAGATATTTGAAACTTTGGAACATGTTTTTCATATTATTGCATAATGAAATATTTTAAAAGTTAAATTAACTATGATGAAACAATGTTTTTTTCTTCAATCTTTCAAAATATATGTGATTATTATTTGAAAAGAAATTGGTTGTCAATAGTTAATGGCAAACTTTAGAGTGTTTCATGAATTCATCCATAAATGCCAACAAACTTATAAATGACTTATTATGTTAAAATCCACCATGTTTTGACATAGTGTAAAATGGAAATTATGAACTTGCAATGAATTTTTATAAAAACTTACCACTTTGAGTTAGGTTTAGTGCATTTTTAAGGGCATTCACAAATAATTAATTTGTTACTAGGATAGTTGTAAGTTAAGGTGGATCATTTTTTGCATTTTCATAAGTTTTCAACAAAGTTTATTTTATTCAAATATCACAAATGCATTGTAAAATCAATAATTTGGAAAAAATATTTATGTATTGATATTGCCAAATCAAATAAGAACATTTATAGAGGGGTGAAATTCAATAAACATACACCAATCATATAATAATGGACTTTTAAAGTGGACATATAAAAAATACTTTGGATTTTGCATTAACAATTAAATGCATTTTTTTTTATTATGATTTCATTTCAAAAAAATTAATAGGGATTCAATATATGATACATGATGAGAAAAAAATGTGCATTGAAAAATGTTACAACAAAAAATTTAACCAACAAATAACCATGGACTTTTGAATGACCAAATTTGAACTTTATTTTCAAAATTCCCTATCTTGATCATTTTTTGTTGGATTGATATTTCTTTCCGTAAAAGAGTTGTTTAGATGGATAACCTTTCCTATGGACTTTATTAATTGATTAATCATCACATAAGGCCCATTCAACATTGGTTTTTTAAAAAAAAAATCATTCTAATGTTAAAATATAAATTTTTAGGATTGGGTCTCTTGCTATTTTTGAGCCACCCTAATTTGCAACTACCCACAATCAATTTGATATAAAATCTTTCACAACCCACCCCATATTCTAATGCATTTAGAATTACAAGGTATACCATGTATGGTAACCTTCGTCCTCCCATTAGATATGATATAAAATACAAAGTCAAACTCGTGCCAATAGATTGACACGTGACTATTTAAGCATCACACCACTCTAGTGCCTACCTTGACTAACTCTTCCCGCCCGTTACAATATTGTTGAATTGATATTTGAACCATGTTTAATCTTTGCTTCCAAGTAACTTTCATTCATAGAAACAAAACAACAAAATCATCACAAATCCTTTTTCTCTAATATTCTCATGTTCCAATCTCCAAATATTGATCATTTGACGTAGTCTAATTGTTCAATGTATGAAGCTCACTATTGGAGTAAAGGCATATTGGCACAAAGAGTACAACACCCATCAACGACCACATAATTTAGTTTATTTCTTATTTTTTGGGGGGATCATGCCAAGAGGATAATCCTCATGTGGCTTCAAAGGGAGTTCATCACGTATGCATGGGCAGCCTTTTTCGTGAGATCATTCACAAAGTCACGCATAAACTCACAATTCCTAATTGTGGTTCATATTTATTCTAAAGAGATATTACACATACTCCTAAAGAGGTACGTGCACCAATAGAAAATGTCTAAAGTTCAAAGTTACGCATTGATCAAGGGGAGTTAAAAAGTTCCAAAATTCCCAAATCCCAATGAAGTTCTAGTCTTGGACCCATTTAACATCCTTTAATGGATGAATTGGGATTCACCACATGCTAGCATTTAAAAAACTTCATTGCTAATGAAATGTTCTTTCTTTTTTTGAGATTATGTTTGTGAGTTATTACAAGCATGGACATCCATGTAAAATAACACACTAACTCATGTTTAGCTTAATATGTGAATATGTTACTCCTCTTGTTACAATCTTTATCAAGTAAGAAATTTCAATTAACAATTTTAAAGCTTACATTTATTCAATATGTACATAAATAAGTTGCCATAGATAAACAACTTGACATATGGGTATAAAATGTGGATTAGGTTAAATATTTTGTCATCCATCAACACTCAAGGGGCTTTTCTTATGTTGTCTTCCAACCAAAAATCTACTAAAGACACACATCCAAGCCATTGACCATGGCTAAATTGCAACCCATTTCAAGTATTGCTCTTCAATAAATTATAAAATTTCATGATTAAAACTTAGCATCTTGCATGCCACATTCTTCCTTGTATTTTTTGCTCCCATTTTCAAACATTGGTCATGTAATCTAGTATGGGACTATAAGGTAGGTTAAATTTTGTTAATTTAACTTAACTTATAGACCCATACAATTTAACCTATGAAACTTTATTTTTGAAATAATTGTGTACTAACACAAAGATAAGATTTATTTTATTGCTTAAATTGACAACCACATGGATCATGTAATTGTGTCTTGATTTTGCGGATTGCAACCAGCACCACCGTCACACCCTATAGGATATTCCTCACATGGGTTACACCTAAAAGGGAACTCATCATATGTTGATTTAACCTACCTTATAGACACATACAATTTAACTTATGAAGCTATATTTTTGAAATAAATGCCTACTAACACAAAGATAACATTCATTTTATTGCTTAAATTGACAATGACATGGATCTCTTTATTGTGTTTTGATTTTGTGGATTGCAACTAGCACCACCGTCACACTGCATAGGCTACTCCTCAAATGGGTTACACCTAAAAGGGAACTCATCATTTTGCATTGGGACCTTCCTTGATGGGGTTCAAATAACCAAGTCATGCATAGGCCAATGATGTTTAGTTGTAGTTGCAACTTGTTTGAAATGAACATTGCACACATACCTAGAAAGCTACACACAAAAAGGGAAAGGCTTAAAGCTTGAAGCTACATTGCAATCAAGGGGAGGTAAAAATTCTACATGTCCATATTCCAAAAAGTTCTATGCTTGAGCACAACGCCCTAGATCACCTCACCTCAAACACAAGACACTTCCAATTGCACAATAGCCAACTCCAATTCCATTTTCTAAGGAGGGGCACAAATTCTTCCTTTCAAGAAATTCTTAGCACCCACTTGTAATTTCATCGAAGGATGTTCACCAATTGAGATTTGCCGCATCCTAGTTTCCAAGAAGGGCTGATCACAAAGGAAATGTTCTATTAACATCCGAATTAATGTTATAGATAAAAGAAACTTTCATCACTCTTATTACATACCATATTAATGATGAATAACTACATTGCAGTTTTGGGTGTTAAGGTTAATTTCTTTGCAAGAATTTCAATATTTTAAATACCTTCAGATCTGTTGCCATAGGTAGACAATGTATTGTATGGTAATAATACATTTAATACATTGTCGCCTAGGTTTAGGGTGGCGACAATAGATAATGTCAATGATATAGATGCCAACATATGCCACAACATTGTCCCAAAAACCCATATATTCGTGCCTTTGTTGCATACACAATTTATGTCAAAACGAAAAAGGAATATATTCATGTGTTCAACAAACCATCGACAATAGCTGGTAGGTTTAACTTGGATGGCATGGGCGATGAAAATTGCTTGTCCCCAAAGTGGGTTTTTTCATTGTGAATTGTGACTCTTTCAACAAAAAATTGCCACTTTTGCAAAATTAAAAGTTAAAAAATCTATAAATTTTTAAAAATAAAACTCCCCCACATATGAAAGGAGGGTTTTATATAGTACTCAACTTCCAAATTGTGAAATATACTATAATGTTAAACATGAATTTGTAAAATGAATTAATAAAGTGACATCAAATGGATGAAAAACTACCAAATCATGTACACATAGTCATAAGTTTTAAGAAGTAAAATATGATGTTTAAGTAATGAAAGATGGTTTTGAAAATCTTGACCCGATCCCCTCAAGAGATCTTGACCTTCCCGTGACTTCCCCCCAAGGCCAATGCCATGTGAAAACAACACGGCAAGCTACGGAACCGTGCATAAGAGCACAAGAGCCAAGGAGGAGACAACATAGGGATAGAGAGAATGAGGTCCCATGGGTAAAAGGTGAGTAAACTCAGCTCTCACTCGATAGTAAGATGGGCTTAAACTCTCAACAAATATCGGTGCGCTTAATTGATTGGTGATGGTTAGGGTCCACTTTGACATTGTCCGAACAACAAAACAATACCCTAAACCCAAGACCCAAAAATCAGTTGTGAATAGAGTTACAATTTTGTGGCCTAAAAATTCCCAATAGGATGGATGGGCAAGTGATTTCATCTTTTTGGAATGCCTGGCTTTGGTTGCTCATGAGTGGCACCCACTTCACATGTGGAGCTAGGTTACATGTAGTGCATGCACCCTATGCTTCTTTTTCCATTTGAAACTTTATCCCTTTCACAAAGAAAGTAGCTTATCTTCTAATGGCTGGCAGCTATACCTACTTATGGTAGGTTCAAAAGAGAATCAAGAAGAAGAAGAAGAAGAAGAATGGAACCATGTGTGTAATATGATGGTTAGAGCATCTCCACAAGTAAGAATAAGTTATAATCACTTTACTCAATAATTTGACCTCCATAGTGTTTGTTGTGCACTATAGTTTCGCATCATACGACTTTCCACTTCAATACAGTGACAATCAACTATTTTGTTTTATTTCTTATGTTTTTCATATGATTTTCAATAATTCATTATAATTTATGTCAATGTCAAATTTAATTTAAATTAATATACAGTTCATGGATATGAAAAGACACATGTTAATTTTTTTTTTCATAGGACATAGTTAAGCTTGAAAATGAGATAATTATTTCTGAAATTGTCTTTGAAATGGTCCATATGGGACAACCATACAAAGGATTCAAAAAAATTCCTCTTCTGCCAGTTTTGATTACTTGTCACTAGAAATTGTATGAAATACACAACCTTTCCATAGTTTGAAACTGAGTTTCAACTTGTAAATATTACATGGATATAAGTGGTCTTAAAAAAAAAGTCATTAAAAGAAGATGATTGCTTTTGATTCATGAGCCCAACAATTGATCATGTAGTGGCATTTAATATTTATTTCATGTTCTCTGGATTTATCCAAAGTCTATGTCTTCAAGAAGTCTCTCTTAAGATTCATAACCCCAATTCTATAAAAAAATAATCAAAGAATAAATTCTAAAATATAATCACAATTTTACAACTGAAATATAATAAAATTAAAAAATAACAGCATTTACAAGTGCTGGCTATTTGTTGGTTCTTTCATGAAGAGTGCTGGTTCATTGTTGTTTTTGAAATTGATAGTAAAAGAAAAATTCTGATTCTTCTTCAAAAAACCCAAACCCCATGAAACCCATGGTTCTCTGATTCTGAAATATCTAAAGAGAAAAACTAGATGCAACAGTTAGTAACAAGGGGTGTGTCACACTGTGAGGCCTTGCCATTTACATTAAAAAGTATCTTAAGGCAAAAGAAGCATTATGCAAACTCAAATATTTCACCATGCAAAAAATATATTAATCTTCAAAAATCCTCTAAAAGAAACCAAAATCCTCCAAGATATTACTATAACTAATCTCAAGTTTGGACACAAGGCAACAATATCATCTTTCAAAAATCCTCATGTAAAAAATAGACCTATTATTATTACCTAGTAGGGGCCAAAATCCCTTAAGCTACTATAATGAATCTAAACACAATATCCTTGCCTTGGTAGGCAAAGGCCAACAACATTAAATATCCACCCAACATTGGTAGAGGCCCAAAGGGGGGATGTGGGTGGAGAATGGGAGAAGTAGTTTAAGGAATGCACCTAGCTCTCTAGTGTCATCACTCATCATGGTTCCTTCATGGTCCCATCAAATTCCTAATGATTATTAATTATGATCTCATTTGTTCCTCAAGTTCCCAATAGGTTCCCAATGTGTTCTCAATAGCATCACATCACACACTTTATCCCATATCCTTTGCCCAAAAAATTCTCCTCTTGAACCCACATAAGTAAGCCCAAAAGGAGAGTAGTACAACAATATAGGTATCTGTTTTGGGAGTGCTCAAAGGTTTGATTGCTTCTTTCGTTGGTGTAATTGACCAATGAAAGAAGCCCATCACCGGAAAAGCAAAAAAAAAAAAACCCCACTTTGGCTATCCTCATAACTAATTGATATGAATCACACGGTATTATAATATCAATAACAAACAGGTGAGGGCGAGTGATTCAATCATGAGCCCCATTTGTTATTGGGTTGAAATGTTTTAGTGCTTTTCTCTTTTGCATGCTGCAAGGTTGACAAAACAACCAACCCAGCATCCGCAGAGGCTAAAAAGACAGCCTTTGCAAAGATGAAGAAGACAAACCATCAAAAGTACAAAGCACTATACTTAATTAGACTTCTTCCACATACATGAATGTTGTTCGGATAGGCTACAAAGTCTGTATTAAAAGTGGGTGGTGTCCATCTTCTCTATGCACCAAGTTCATGTCGAATACTATCACACTAAGTTAAAAGTATTTTTATTCAGAGATTGCAGAATGAGTGAGTGAGTTTCAGGTTCCCCGTACTTGGGTGTTCTTGTTTCATTAGTACTTACTTACACACTGTTCTATTGGATATATTTTTTAAGAGAACAAAATCCCGCAATTCTTTTTTATCATGTCTCTCTCTCACTCTCTCTCTCTCTCTCTCTTTCCTTGGCTTTCTATTCTCTCCTCTTATATATAAGAAAGGTGTGATTCCTATAGTACTTACATAAACGCCTGACTTGATTTTTCTTTTTCAATTAGTAGTACTTTGAGCATAAAGTGAGAGGCTATTTTAGATGTCACCACCTGGGCCGTTCATTATAGTTGGCCAATCAAAACAATGATCTATGGGGCCCTATTAACGGGCACTCTGAAGTGGCCAAATGTAACAGTGCCTAATGTGTTGTGAACCCAACAGCCTATGGGAAAGCCACACCCCACACCCCACACCCCTCCCCAACAAAGCTTTGTCTCTTGTTGTAGGGACAATCACTTTCCATTGAAGAGTGCAAGTGCATCGAAAATATGCAGTTAGTCATGTTAGGAACTCCGGGAACACAAGTTTTCATAAAGAAAAAACACATGTCACCTTATGATGAATCACAGTTTGACTCATAGCTCTTGTATTTGGTCAATCGCTTGACTCATATGCTTGACCCATCAAGCTACCAGATGATTTGATTGGGAGCATGATGAGTTAGAAAAACATAATGGAAAATTGTTGCGATACCAATAGCCTAAACAAAAGATGTCATTAGAACAAGTCTACTAGCACCATTAAAATGGCATGTACAACAATGTGCCTTGGATGAAGTTATAGCCTTCAAATGAAATGAAAATGAGTTTTGACTTGTATTTTTGCAAAGCATACAACGATGTTCACAAGGCCTAGTAAAATTGATTAATACCTTTGTTACCCAGTGTATGGCAGTGATTAAACAAGATAGAATAGAATTAAAAGAAGGGGTAGAAATTAAATAAGGCAAAAATGCAAATGGCTAATGAGTTGGTAGGGTGAAGACATTTCATTAATTGAAGACTCAAATTATTTTTGGAGGCAAAAATTGAAGAACTAGTTTTGGAAGTTGATGAATTTTGAAGGAGATTGTTTATTTACACACACACAAATTGAGATAGTTGCCAGAGATTAGAATAGAGATAATGAGTAGTTTACAATTTTGTGGCCTTTCAAACCATAGATTTTCATGTTTTTCATTTTTCATTTTTATACTTCACACTATAGAGGTTTGATATATTATATTATAAGTAAATAAAACAATAAAATATTGATGAGAAAACTATAAGAATACTATGAACTGTTGTGCTTTTCTAAATAAATTGTGAACTTTTAAAATATTTTTCAAAGTATGATTGTATTGTTTTGTTAGTAGGCAAAAAACAATTTTAGATAGAATTTCCGCCTACCAACTTTTGATTGGTTGGCCATAATGATTGGCCTAGGTGGTGGCATTTAAATAATCGCTCACCTTCAATGGTCCAATTTTACACATTTAATTTGAATGGGACTAGGAAACAATTGACATTCAATGTTGGGTGTGGTGGACTTACTCTATATACCAAACCATAATTTTATTACTACCTTTTGAAACACCTCACAAACCTATAAGGTGCCTCCATCATGGCAGATTAAACATTTGCCAATTTTCATGTCAAGGAAATGCAAGTCACATTGGGGTTATATTGTTTATTGGATTAGGAATTAGGCCTATTGCTTTTGTTACCAATGCCCTCAACATACCCTCCCTTTGCACTTGCCCTTCCCTGATATGTGAAAATCCAGTGTATATGTATATATGGTTTAGGATATATATCAATCGAGTGAGTGTAAATGTATTTTAAAAATATATTCACACATTTACATATTTTGCACAATTGCAATATATACACACATTTGCACACTTTGCACTTTGTAACAAAATTGCATTCATTCTCTCACAACAAGTTAAGGTTTATAATAGAATGGAATATTACACTTGCCACTATCATTGTGGTTTTCAAAATAATAAATGTATATTGCTATGAAAAATCATAATGAAAGATGAAAGACAAAAGAGTATGTAAGGTGTTAGGGGGTGGAATTTGCTTGAAATAAGTTGATGATGAAGCTTGCAACAATGTTAGGAATTGCAAAACAACCACAATGCCATCACCAATACATGTAATTACCTACACAAAAACATATTGCACTAAGACACAACTAGAACATATTGGAACAAAACAAAATGTAATCAAACATATATTTGCACTACTTGACTTTCATGAAACATACTAAAATACACAAAATGTGGACAAGTGTAAAAAATTGATTTGAATAACAATATTCTTCAAATCTTTTCATATTTTATTCGCAAATATAAAAGCATACATGTTCTGGGTCCAAATTGGGGATAAGGAGCCACCTTGGTACATTGATGTAATCATTATTTTTTTTCATCGTTCTAAGTGATTATTTAAATTGATGTTGAAATTTTTGGATAACTTGTGCAACAATATTGTTGATGTACTATAGGAACATTTGGAAAAAAAATGAAATGAATTTTAATAAATATGGAGTACCTAAATGCATTATTGAAATAATGTAACTATTGTTTTCCACTATTTAAAGGGCTTTTAAATGATAATTTTGTGGGAATGTTTTAATGTATATATGTACATGATGTATAATGCAACATCTTTTTTAAATAATAAGAATTTAAAAAAAATTAAAGTTGATTCAGAAATCATGATTTTAAACATATTTTATAAAATATTATGCTAATTTTAATTACTCATTAAGGACTAAGTATTTTTTCCATTAAAGATTTACTCTTTGGTCCAAATGGTTCCTTTATATTATGTTTACACCCTTTTATGTGTTGACATAAAATTTAAATAATATAAAACATTAATTTTCACAAAAGTGATGCTAGAACTTTGAAAAGTTTAAGTTATACTAATTTTTTGACTAAAAAATTTAGGTTCCAAAGTTTTGACAAGAAATCAAGCACAAGAGCATGCAAAACATCAATCATTATTTATGTTTTGGATAATCTTTTGGCACCTAGAAAGTGTTACTTATTGGAAATGTCATGGAGTCTTTGAGTCTAATTTTTTTCATAATAAGGGTTCACACATATCAAAACTTTTCAAATATTTTTGACCACCCATTGTAACACATATTGGCCAAAGGATTAACTAAATATCTTCATTGTTCACTAAAAAGTTGTGTTTACATGGGTTACCATGGGCTAATGAAAAAGGATAGGATTTACTAGTCCTATCTTGCTTTTGGTTCGTGTTGTCATGATTTGATTATAAATGTACTCACATGCAAGATGAAAACATATGAACAATTGAACGTGATACCCTTATTGATACAAAACATTATGAAAATTAGTTGTGACAAAACAACTATTCTTGAATAAATCCATTGTGTTCAACTTGAAAAATAAGAACTAGGTTCCATAAAAAAGGTTCAAGACAATTGCATTTGAGATTGTAGCCCCGTTGATTTTCCATGGTTATAATAATATCTAAAATTATTGTTTCATACTTTTAGGTGAATATTTTTTGAAAGGGTTAGGCACAACAACAATTACTTCAAAAGCATTTTCACCTAATGTTAAATTGAATTACTTCTTTGCAAGTGGTCAATCTAAAGGATATTTTAGCATAATGTTCACATCTATTTTGCATCTTTGATTTTATTATGAGTTTTCATTTTCTACATGTTTGTTCAAGGGCCATATGGGTAGTTGCAAACTAGAGTGTTCATAAAATCATGTAACAAGGCAAACCATTTTCAAGATGACATGGAAGTATAAGGATTTTATGGAAGAATTTTATGAATTGTTCTATGAAGTCTTTTTGGACATAATCATGAAAAACTAGTGTAAGAATTTGGTGTTTAACATCAATGAACTTTGGTTACTTATCCCTTCTACAATACATAATGCTCCATCACCAAAAACATTTGCATCCACACATAGGAAACAACAAAATACAACCAAACACATCCCAAAACTTTTGTTCTAGCTTAACTAATGCCATTGTAACATCCTTTACATAGATGAGCTCAAGTTTTAATGATGAGCAAACAGTAAAATAAAGGTTTGTTTCCAATGCACATATGTCACAATTAAGACCATTTTTACACAAGAAACCGTAATCCATAATTCCAAGTCACATATGTAACCATTCCCAAACAGTTTTTAATGGGTCCTTCAATCACCACCATCAAGGTGTAACATGATAAACCTAGAGATCTTTTCTAAGTTTATCCCAAAGTCTATCATCCATTTGTTTTCATGACACAAATGCGTCTTCCTTCATTTTGCTCAAGAAAACCTTTCCCATCTGGATATTTCATAAAAAGAAGGGCCCTTCCCAACTAGAAACTAATGATTTTTTCTTTCTAGGTTTCTTCATCTTGACATAGCTTTCACCGTCAATAAACCCCACAAACATTTATTTTACTTTCCTTAAAGCATAAATTATTTTTTATTTCATCTAAACTTGACCTACATTGCTAAGAACCTGGCCATGCATCTTAGCAATTAGTTGCATTTTCTTAATCATTTTTTCTACTAAAACTTCAAGATCATCATCTTCACTATATGTGCTCACCAAAAGGCTAAGGAAATTGTCGGACCACAATTTGCAATCCAATGCAAAGTCAGGAATATGACCAATCAAAATCAGATGTGGTGAGAATTTAGTACTCAATTGTACACCACATATAACCAAAAAGAATCCTAGGTAAATATTCATCCCAAGTTTGTGCATGATCAAAAGTAGCAAAAATAATTGTTAAACCATGTTTTAAATTTTAAACCAATCTTTCACCATGCCATTACACCTAGGCCATTATGGTGCAATATATTGATGATCAATCCTATAGTTTTGACATAATTGATCAAATTTTGAAGCCCATTTTCTTCCATTATCCATTAGAACATGCTTGGGTACACCAAACCTGCATATGATATCATCCTCAAAAAATCTAATAATAGTTTTAATTTTGTGATTAGCTACAACTTTTGCTTCGACCCATTTTGAATAGTGACCGATGATCACAAGTATGTATTTGTTGCCATTGTTAGTCTTTGGCAAAGTCTAGATGTATCTAGAGCCATTGGGTAGAACTAGTCCAAGAAAGGTATGTTTTTAACTCTTTTATGTCAAACTTGATACTTCTAATTCTTTTCACCTATTGATAATATTTGCATGAACATACCACATCTTTTACATCATCAATTTGGTTATGCTAGAAGTAACATTTGTTTACTTTAACAAGCGTACGTCCTTCACCAAAATGTTTGATTTCAGTATGTAGATCTAGAATAATCTACTTGTGTGTTTTTAGTTTTGGTACAACCAATGCTTTGACCATAAGTTGATCATGATTCCAATGATATTGTAGGATTCTATTCCTTTATCATGTTAATCACACCTAGATTGCAGTCTATAGGAGCTCACCTTCCATGCAACACCAATATAGTTTGTTCATCATTCTTGATGTCCATGTGTGTGGATTAAAACCATTCATAATCCTTTTCCTCATTTGATGAACACTCATCATTGTTTCTTTCATCAATTATTACTTACACACTTCTTCCACTAGCTGTAAATGCATATGTGCATCCATAAATTCTTGTGTTTTTTTCTCAAAATTTGTGAATCATGTTGTTAACCTAATGTTTATCTCAATTTAGTTACCCCAATATCATCATCTATTGAGGTACTTCCATCCATTACTTCCATTTCTTCTATCTCAACCATGAATAATTGGTTCCACACTTCGTGATTGCCCATGTGTTGCAAAATCAATATAATTTTGGAACTCCACCTACCTATATAGCACATGTCTTTTATTTTTTGGGTGAAAGCATGGTTAGGTGGTTCAAAAGTGGTGTTTGATAGTCCATAATTTAACATTACCGATTTTTTGCAGTTCTAACAATTATCAAACCATAAATCATATAATTATCCCATATGTTTTTAATCATAAATATTAATAAAACAACCTATGAATATCCTTAAACATGTGATTAATCAAAAAAATGATTGTAAAGATAAAAAATTTAATGTGAAATGGACTCTCAAGGATAAAAATTTACAACAATCATGTCATTTAAAAATTGAAAACATATATCCTAGAAAAGTTTTAATGCACTTCACTAATAAATTATGCATTTAATGATGTGCTATTATTTAATTTTTATTGACACTAACTTGACATTTTTTTGAGTCCACATTTTTCATTTTTCTGTGTGATAAACGTAATGTTGTCATTTCAAAAGTCCATTATGAGTCCATAATCTTCTTAGAATTCATCCAAAAAATTTATGATGATTCCCATTAAAGTCTACGACAACATGAAAAATTAAAAAATTGAAAATGTTAATTTTGAATATGGCTTTAAATTTTACATTATATGTAATCTAGCAAAATCACAAGTGTGATAGTCCAAACTGTCCCCTATTGATCATGCTTTCACATTTTTTTTTGTTGTTAGTCATAATCTTGAATCTCCCTCTAAAAATCATCATTTTCATTTGCATGTCTTATTGCATTTTTGTCAAAAGCATCTGCATTTGAATGTTTGGACCCCAAATGATGCATAATATTGAAATTAAAATCTTGCAACATGTTGATCCATCTCCCTCACCTTTGATACACATCAGACACAATTGCAAGCCACTCCAATGGTTTGTGATTTGTTTTCAATGTGAAGTGGTTTTGGTGTAAATATTGTTTAAAATGCATAGTGCCCCATATCAAAGCATAACATTGGCCCTCCATTAGGTGAAAACCCTTTTGTATTGGTGACAAACTTTTATAACTTGCATATGCCACCACTTTTTCATTACACCCTTCTCATTGTGACATAATAACACTAACTCCTTTAGTGGACCAATCAACATCTAGAATAAAGGCTTTAGTGAATTTTGGTCAAACCAAAATAGGTGCCTTAGCCAATGCATTTTAATACTTCAAATGCCTCTTAACATTGGGGTGTCCACAAAAAAATAGTGGACCTTTCTTTGTAAGTTCAAAAAGAAAAACATTGATGCAATAGTGTCCCTTCACATAATTATAATAATATCTTATGAAATGCATTAATATTTGTAATTGAAGGGGGTAGTGGATATTTAGATATTGCCTTCACTTTCCTTTGATAAGGTTGCGTCCCTTTTTTTGCTCACAACATGACCTAGAAACCCAATACTTGTTTTAGCAAATTCACATTTGTTAGAATTAAACTTTAGGTTTACCTCCCTCGATTTCATCATCACAAATTGGAGATGCTACAAATGATTCTCCCAAGTCATGCTATGAATATTGAGGTCATCCAAAAAAACTTTCAAGAACTTGTCCGTGTACTCTCCAAACACCTTGGTCATAGTTCTTGAAAATGTACTAGTAGCATTCTTCATAACAAAAGGCATAACATTCCAACCAAAAAAACCAAACTTAGTGATTAACACAATTTTTTTGACATTTTCTAGTGACATTTTTATTTGCTAGAATTAGGACTATAAGTCAAGCACAAAAACCATTGAGATTTCCCTAACTGTGTCAAAACATCATTAATTAAAGGCATTGGAAATTCATCTCTTCTAGTTTGTTGGTTCAAAGGTCAATAATCTCCATAATCTATGACTACCATTTTTTTAAACTGGAAGTGTCACTCTATAGGCATACTTTGATGTGTT
>Ga0209208_10000464_pt1 | contig 52386 bp, 42 predicted proteins | sample S1TSphfallax_3_FD_187694 | JGI IMG/M metagenome (GOLD analysis project Ga0209208, IMG submission 187694) | Host-associated microbial communities from peat moss isolated from Minnesota, USA - S1T2_Fd - Sphagnum fallax MG (SPAdes) (version 2) | ecosystem: Host-associated > Plants > Peat moss >... | reverse complement strand
TCCAGAACAATTGTGAAGAAATTTGTCTCCCTGCTTTATGTCCTCACACAGACCTCTGTCTGAATCTTGATGCAGATTTCACAAAAGATACAGCATGTAAGCTGCATCATGAATCTGATGTCTTCTCGGATATTTTGCTTTAGCATTGTGAAATGGAGACAGTGGTGGAACTCAGTCCGATATGGAAAGTTGCAGGGAGGTGCAAACTATGCACACCTGCTCTGCTTTTCTGTATTGTCATGCTTCTTCCATTGCTTCATAGAAAACATGGTCATCCTGTATTCCTGCCAACTAATGATGCTTGCATTGAAGTTGTTTGGGATCAGGGGATTGGAGAAATTGGTTGTAGGGACACAAAACTGATTCTACAGGTTTGAAGCGCATCAACATCTGTCTTTATTTTGAATAGCACTATAGTAAGCCTTGAGGCTTTCACATATTGTAATGGAGGTGTGATAAGTTTTCCAGCACACCCAACCATCAAGATTGGCCTTATGGATGAGATAACAGAAATGTCTGACATCTTTCTGAACCTCTGTCAGTGTGACCATCCAGGGAAGGGATGTTGACCAGGTTTGGATTGATATCATGATAATAGCATGCATGATGCAACATTGGTAAAAAATTGCGGTCCAGCTACTTGGAATTGGATTTACTTCATGCTACCATTGGTCAAAAGACCACATCTTCATCAGTCCATGGCTCAGGGTTTCTGTAATGAAATGGTATGCATGTTTTTCTGGTTCCTGCAACAACACCAGGATGAAATTGACCTAGATGACACAAGCGAAGAAATTCAGTCAATCGATGAAAAAATCAACCCGGGATTCTTGGACTGATGCTTGAAAGTAGGAACTCTTTGCAAATTCATTGTGAGCAATGTAGAGGCTACCAGATTCTACTGAGTAGTCAGTGTATGAAAACATTTCCTGCCACATGTATGAGATAAAGAGCTTCACAACAAAGAAATTTATCCTCCACCTTCATGCTGAAGTGCAGATATCTACCATCACCGAGCCTAAGCCATGGTCTAGGCTTCTAATGATTGAGGCAGAGACTTGATTTTTCTTAGCCTATTTGAGTAGTAAATGTAGTAAATGATTACCTGAACATCCATTTCTGACCTTGTTTCTTAATTATCAAGTACAGGAGGCCCACATCAAACAGCTTAGTACTGAGTTTTTTTTCACAAATCTGAAATGTGATGGAAGATTCCACGATGAGGCTTGTTAGCAAGCCAAACAAAAATTCGAATAAAATCTCCAAGTAAAACTAAAAAGAGAAGTAAGATCAAAGAAGAAACAGTAAAATGCAAAAAATAAGAGAAAACAAGGACATAGAGAACTGAAACTGGGAAACAGGCCAACCAAATAACTTTTAGAACAAGACCATTAACTGATCTTTTCAAGACTGCACAGTGCTTCCTCCACACAAAAACAGGCAGACATGGATTTTGTTGTTTCTGCTCTCTGGATGTGAACTGGAAACTGTGGAGTTAAACTAGGTTTTGACATCTTGCATGAAAAAGAGCACAGTGAAAGCAGACATAGGAGCAGATGAGTAGATCACACACAACAAAACAAATTACAAAAACCTGGCAAAATAAATCAGAGAGATGAAAGTGTAAATCTCATCAATAGTAAGGGGTCAAACACTTCCTGGGGTTATTTTGTGCAACCTGGCAGTGACATGAAAAAGAGTGGCACAATCTATAAATGAACCTCCTAGATGCAGCAAAACCTACCAGCCTTTCTGGTCACAGGTTTCGAACAAAGTTGAAATAAAATTTGAAGACGCAATCACAATAGCTCAAGTGATAACAAAGCTCCAACAAATGCCAAGATACTTTGCCTGAACTTCCAATTCACAATTCATGGGGATCAACTGCAGTAACAACATAAGGGACAAAACAAGAGAAAGGTCAGTTGTCCATACAATGGCCAGGTTCAAGCAGGTTGGCAGCCAACAGTGAATTGGTCTAACAAGAATTGTACATGTGGTCAAATGATTTGGATGCTAATACTCAGGTGTACCTATTTTACACTATCAACCTCATCTCAAGACTGCCCAGTAGTACACTCAATGTAAAAATCCTCGAGGGATTTCTGTAACTTCTTTCTGAGACCTGTTTCATCAAAACTGCCAGAGAGTTTCTGCCATAATTGAGAAAGAATCCGACTGGAAGAGTTCTGTGAGAATTCCTCAAACCGCTTCTTATGTTTAGAATTAAAGCTATCAAACTCATCTGAATTGTCAGAAGCAGTCCACCCCTTAAGATGCAAAACTCTATAATAGACAATTGCATGTGCTGCACATGCACTGAATGGGAGGTACCTCCCATCTTTGATGTTCAGTGAAAATGATTGAGACAAAGACACATTTTGCTCTCGTCTATGCGAGGTTTCATGATCAGTTTCATTGGATTCCCACAAGGCAAATTTACTCATCATTGTTGTTTCCTTGATCAGAGGAATCTCCCAGATGCTACGCATGCACTTTGTGGTGAAGATCCCTGACTGCGTTAAGGTGTGATGCCCAGTCAACCTCCTGAAGGGTGCTATGTCAATGGTCATTCCTTTCCTGCCCAAAATTGATGCAATCTTGCAGATGATGCAAGCCGTCTTTTGTATGCTGGAAAATGTTTTGATTACCTCTGTGCTTCTCAAAAGAGCCCCGTGATCCATTTGTGTTAGAGACAACCTGCCCCTTGATGATTGATTGGGGAGGTTATCCAAAAATGGCTCTTGGTAACTTTTTGCCATGTCTATCGTGCTGCTCAAACAGTGTGATGGGATCGTGATAAAGTGAACTTGTCCAGATGATGTGGACACATCTGGAAATAGGAAACCACGATTGCCCAGAAAATTCCTTTCCAAGAACTCACCAGTGGGGTCCTTCTCAGGGTTTGTCAAAATCAGAATCTGGAGTGGAACTTCATGTTTTTTCAAGATCTCGTTCAAACGTTTCCACTCAATTTTGATACTTTCAAACACTTCATACAGGAGCCATACAACATGAACCCTATTCAATGTTTCCACCTTTTGGAAAGTCCTCCAATTTCTGGAATCTTCAGTTCTCAAGTCCCCTTGCCAAGATTCAAGCCACCTTTTGGAAGTCAACAGTGAGTTCCTTTCTGCCAAGAATGAGTCAATCTGTTCAAACAACCCTTGCTGGCCAATGCATTTGCTTGCAGCATGGATGCGGAGTGAAGCTCTGCAGTGCTTCCACTCTTTGTTGATATCCAAGCCAATCTCTGAAGTTGACCCCAAATTGGGCCTGTTACCATCAAGCACATCATGGTTCCTGAAGCAAAGATTCTTCATGAATAGTTCTGTACTTGAACTTCTCACAACAAGCACTCTGGTAATGGTTTCACCATCATGTAGCGGTGATGCTATCACCTTACCCCTGGAAATAAAGCCAAACCAAAACAATGTTCAGGGACAAGGGAAGACACCGGATTACAAGTTTTTCCAAACCTTGTGCAAACTGCTTCAACTAATAATATTTCATACTTGTACACACCTTACAAAGAGTTGAAATCAAGGGATAAATTATAGCATAACTGATGATGCACAAACAAGCAGAAACAATCTTGAACTAACCAATGGACATGCTCAATGTGCTAGCAAAATTGCATGAATTGTATGCAAGTAGTCAGTTATTGAACTGATAGATTGAGGAATTTTGTTAGGTGATCACCTGGTTCCGTGGTTGTCTGGCTGCTTATTTGAAAGCAAACGCATAAAAGGTTGGAGACAAGTGATTCCTAAGCTGAATGCTTTTGCAAGCTTGAGGCTGGTGCACATCTCAGAGAATGTTGGTCGCTTATCTGGCGATTGCTCCCAGCATCTGCTGATGCAGGTGCTGATATAGTCAGGACAATCTTGTGGAAAAACTGGTCGAAATTTTGGATCTTGTATTTTAGCATGGATTCTTCCAATCTTGGATTCCTGGTGGAATGGCTCCTCACCAGATAAAACCCGGTAACAAACCATAGAGAAGCTCCACACATCTGCCTTGGGAGGAAAGTTTGGAGTTCCGTCTGGTTGTCGCGCTTGAGTCCCAAAGATCACCTCAGGTGCAGCATATCTTGTTGTGCCCTGGTTAGGAGTTTGTTGTGAGAAGGTTGCGCTATTGAGGTAATTTTTTGCCGCCCCGAAGTCTCCTAGCTTCACATGGATGTAACTGGATTCACCAAAGTTTTCAGGTTGCATAAGAATGTTGGATGGCTTGAGGTCCCTATGGACGATCTTGTTATGGTGCAAATAGCGCATGGCCTTCGCTATTTGCAGCATGACGTCAATGGCCACATGTAAATCCAATTTTTTGCGAGAAACATGTTTCTCAAGGTCTTCAGGCATCCTCTGCATTATTATGTGGGATTTCTCCTCCTCCGTCCAATACCAGAGGGACTGAACAATGTGTGGATGATTGCACCGTCTCAAAATTCTGTATTCGTCCTCAAGATTTTTCTGTTTAGGGACCTTCCATGCACACTCCTGGTTCCCTAACCAAGTAACCGCATGGACATCGGCGTATCCACCGCTGCTCAAAAGTTCGCCCCTCTTTTTAGGCTGCAATTGCACAGCTACCTCTGGAGCAACCTGGTCATCACCTCCTTGCATTCTTGACAACAAACAGATAGCAAGAACGTACTGGCGGCTGTTGGTGTTACCTTTCTTCTTCACTTCCTCGAGCCTAGAAAGTAGGTCTTTCCTGTCACTTTTAGCCGCCTTTTGTAAAGAACTAAGTTCTTTTGACAGCTTCTCAAGCAGGGTTTCTTGCTTTCTCATTGCGCTCTCTACCTTGCCAAGAAGTTCAGGTTCTCCCATGTTCGAATCGGCTGCAACCTTCAGCACACTAACCCACCATGCCAGGTCAAGTTCCATCTCTACTACATCCTCTTCTACATTTGCCATGGTTATCGCTACCTCAAGCCATTCATCGCGGGCTTCTTTGAATGTGCATTTTTGCACAAGAACCTCCACACGTTTCACTACCAAGTACAATTCTTTAAGAACGATTTTCGCGTCGTTTGGCTCCGACTCCGGTGCACGAACAATGCTTTTGTAACGACTTTCTAACGAAGCCTTCAACTTTGAAAGCTTTCGGTCTACGTAACCACACAGCTGCTTGTTGAGCTGAACGCCACGATCAATACGGTCATGGATCCCCTTAATCGTTGCTAAGAGTTTTTCGAACTCTGTTGGGTTGGAAGAAGATTCCACTCCAATGATTCTGGAAAGGAAAGTGGAATTCCAGCGACCACCAGTTTCCGCCATGACCTTGGCCACACTGCCCAAGATGTTCATTATGAACCTCAAGAGTTGTACAAAGGGCAGGGCTACTACTTTCATGCTAGAGACTGAAAGCACAATCCCAAATGTGAGATTTGTCTAAGCTCTTGTGCCTCAAAAGGCTTGGGCACCAAATATAAGTATCATCATCGTTCCACCGTTGTAGCCACAACGATAGCAATAGTCGAGTTCAAAGGAGATGAAAGAACTCCATGAATCCAAAAAGAAACAATAACTTTCTGGCTGAGAAGAACTCCAAAATCAAAGAAAGAAGACACAATCTAAAATAGCAACGATAAAACAGACACCCCACTCTTGGTTTCTCAACGCTTTTGGGTCCATTTCAATAGCGCCAGAATCAATCTACGAGGATGGTAGATCAACAATCTCCTCATTCTTCAATTGCAAGTTTGTGACATGATCAATTTTTGACAAGCAGAATAGGAATTTGGCGACACCTTCCACTGGAAAACTGAGAAAAACATGAACCCTTGAGTTACCTAACATAAAACCTTCTACACTCCACCAAGAGACATTTTTGCATCCTAGTGCGCAAATTGATGCAAAAAGCTTTAAGGTTGTCAAAGATGCAAAACACAAGAGGGGGGGGATGACGCCTCTTAACTAAAACTTCGCAACAAAGTTCAAAGCATCAACCCCTTGAACAAACCTTGCATAACACTCCACCAAGCTAATAATACTCATAGTGTGCAGAGCTTGTGTAAGAAACAATTTGACATAGTTACCAAGAAAGCATGAAACCCTTCCAACAAGCCTAGGAACACTCCACCAACAAAACTCTCCTAGTTGTCAAGTCATTCCACTAGGAATGAATGCTCTTTGGATCTCTTAGTGTTGACTTTAACAAAGATATGTGACTCATCAAGTGCTCCTTGTGATAAGGGAGGTTCAAACCAGTGTTGGGCAGATATAACTTTTTTTTTAAAATCCGCCAGTTCTGGTTATTTTTATTTTTATTTTAAGAATCAATTGTAATATCCTTTAAGGATATCATAAAAAAATAAAAATCTAATGCCAGATTTCAATATGACCGAATATTCATCGCCATTAATATCTGTTAGATAACCCTAGCATTCCGGATACCAAGATAAACAATGTTTTTTTCAAAAGTATTTTACAAATTACAAGTCCAAAAGTTCATCTCATTCAAATTCATCTTCATATAGTTCTAATTTATCTTGGGTGACCAATATTCACAAAATGTGGGGCGAGGACTCAAGCTATCACCTCATCCTATGCCCCTATTTTGGGAATGCCCCCACCTTGGGGCTTTATATGCTACATGTAAAGAGAGAGAGAGAGAAAAAAACCTGGTAAATAAAAATCAAGGATGAGAATCCTTCCATCAAAAGTACAAGGCAAATGACAACACAAGTAAACACAACCCAAATAAAAAACAAAAGCAAACAATCAATTTTTTAAAAATCAGGTAAAAACCATATGCAAAGAAGAGTCACAACTGAAAAATGACAATCAACAACAACAAAGACGACTTAAAATGAAAAGGTTGTCATCTGCCACAAATTGGCTAGTGGCAAAAGCACTTTGCGATTTTTTTTCTTTGCATTTGAATACACCTGCCAGCCTAGCAGCTTCATTTGTTAATCAAAGGAGTGTTGCTTTTGAGATATTTTGCTTTGCATTTTAATACACCTGCCAGCCTACCAGCTTCATTTGTTAGTCAAAAGAGTGTGCAGCTAATCACATGCAAACCTTCCACTATTTGAATTTAGAAACTTGTTGTGCTTTATGTTGGGGAAGGCCTACTCCCATTGGCCTCCCTTAATTTTTGAGCCGACAACCCCAGGCTACCACCCTCAAAATTATAGGAGGCCTTGGGGAGCATGTATTTACCTTGTGCAAAAGCACCTCTTGGGGGTGGAAGATGCTTTCATCAATCAAAGGGACCTCCACCACTGAAATAAAAATCCTTTCATACTTTGTGCTGGAAACTTGGAAGGGCTCATGTGGACCTCCCCTAATTTTGGGCATGTACCCTTGGGCTACCATGCTCCAGGCTACAACCCTCAAATTAGGGGAGCCGTGGAGAGCAGGCCTTCCCTTTACTCAGGTGCTTTTGAGGCTAGATATTTCTTCACGCATCAATTATAATTTTTACTATTTAAAGGAAAAACCCCATGGTACTTTTGTCACATAGGCCATGTTTTACTTCTTGGGCCCATGTTGTCCCATAGCAATTGGTGGAGTCAATAGTTCCCATCCTTGTTCCCACAGCACTGCATTATTTTCAGACCGCTGTAACCACTTTGGTCTAAGCCAGCCAGGGTGAACTAAACCTAACCTAACCCTAAACTTCCACTTGTACCTTCACCTTCTTGAGTAAGGCCTCTTTAAGAGTCGATAATTAATGGAAAAAATTTAAATTTGGACTCAGATAGTCTAAATTTAATTTAGTCTAGGGATGTGATATCTATAATGTTTAGAAGGAACCCAAAACCAATTGGGGTTTTTACGATGGTATCAGCAGCCCTTTTTTTACTGGCGCATTTTTGTCAAAAACCGAAATTACAAAATAAAAATTGAAGTGTTTTTGAAGGTTTTCAATCATTAGAAGTGAGCAAAATATTATTTTAAAAAATCTCAGATCCCTATGATTTGCATTCCAATGTGTAGCCAAATGTATAGAAGGATGATTAAAGACTTATATTTCATATTTAAATTATAGCCAGATTTATCTAAATCTTCCTAAAAACTATTATCACTTTTTTTTCCTTTACATCTTTCTATGGATGGTCACCACTGTGGCTCCAAAGGAAAAGTCCTTAAAGAAAAACACTGGGTACCCAGTGTAGGTACTGGTTCGTCCAAGCCAGACCTTAAATTGGAAGCCTTCAGTGCCCTTCAATAGCATCTAGTCTTTCTAGTGAAGATCCAAAAAACATTTGTCACATGTGAAGGGCACGGATTGGCCTTCATATAAACTACTTGATTTGTCAAACATATCATATAATTCACACCATTTGTCAGATAGCATGTTTTAGGTATGCAATTTTGGTGAGGGTGAACCACCACCGTAATTGTCGGTACCTTCACCTTTGAGTGAGGCCCTTTTTAGTGACCATATTAAGCTCAAAAAATGTTGAATTTGAACTCAGGGATGGTGGTGGACGCTGATTTAGTTGAGGCATAGAATTTTGAAATCTTTACCACAATACCGAGGCAGGTCCTGCTTCAGGCAAGGCTACAATTTCAATGGAGAAATGTAATTATATGGGGGAGTTTGAGTGCCCCTTTTCCTGCATTGCGACAAGTTGCTAATTTCAAAATGGTTTCTAATTGTATATTTGAGCTGTTGAAAGAAGCTTTCATTATAATTTATGCTTGTGTTGGACTTCAGTTGTTTGTGTCCACTGTCGGTATATATGTGTGTTTGTGGTAGTGCCAGAACATCTAGAAGGTTGTCAAAAGGTTAAGCATGCATGTGCGAAGTTTTTGTGAAGGTTCATTTCCCTGCAGTTTCAGCACGACTGACTTTTTTGGTGGGGTTTTCGACTAGATTCTTTTTGTTGTCCTCATGGGTAATAAAAGTGGTTCAAGATCGTGAAGCTCAAAAGGAGCATCTGAGTATTAAATAATCTTTTCCACACAAGCTGGGAAATCGTGCTCTTTTGTTCTAAAAACTGAAATTCTGATGTTTAATTTCTCAGTTTTGGCATGGCTGAAAATAGACCCATCATTTTGCAACCATCAGAGTCCCCTAATTACAAGTTACAAGCAACCTGTTTGTTGGCCTTGCCTACCAAGGCAAGGATATTGTGTTTAGATTCATTGTAGAGTATAGTGGTGGCTTAATGAATTTTGGCCTGTATGCAATAGATCTATTTTCATATGAAGATTTTTGAAAGATGCTATTTTGGCTTGGGTTGAAACTTGAGATTAGTTATAGAGTTCTAATATCTTGAAGGATATTGGTTTCTTTTAGAGGATTTTTTGAAGATTATATTTTTCCATGGTGAAATATTTGAGATTTTATAAATCTTCTTTAGCCTTAAGATACTTTTTAATGTAATTGGCAAGGCCATAGTGTGACACACCCCTTGTTCTTCCATTACAATTGTTTTGGTACATGATTAAACCAATCATGCCAATTCATGCACAAGTGGCAGATGGATTTATTCTACCACATTGCACAAACTAATGTGCCAGTTGTAAATTGCAGCTCATTACATCCCCTCTTCTTACCACGTTCTAGTAGTGGGTATGGATTAGTCTTTAAATTATCTGATGTTGCCATTATTCTATGGGAAGGTTCATTTCAGCACGCAAGTGTCCAAATCAATTAATTTTAGGGTACCAGGCAATTTTCAAAGTCAAAGTTAGAGCTTTTAAGGTTTGACAAATGGGGCTCTCAAAAACAATTTCGACTTTTGTTCTCAATTTATGTCTTATATCCATTACCTTTTTGTCTTGTATCAATTCCATAAGATATCTTGAAAGTATTCAACATAGTGGAGTTATAACCTTAAATGGATGTATGGAGTAAATGTGAAAGGTTTGGAAAGGAAAAGGGAAAGTGAAGAGAAAGTTGATGTGTGCTTTGTGAACCAACAATTATTTCATTGGCACTAGTGTGTGTTTTATGTTTTAATGCTTTTGTAGGAGGGAGGCTATAAGTAGTTGGGTGGAAAATACAAAGATGTTGACCATGCTTATTTGGAGATGATGTGGGATTGATGTAACAAGTCATGATTTTAATTTTGGACCAATTTTCTCATTTTCATTACTCCAATCTAAATTCTTTAGAATATTCATTTATATAGATTACAAATTCCTATACAATTATCAAAATTCATTATTTGTTTTTGAAACACGTTTTCAAACATGTTGGACCCACACCAAGATTCCTCAAGGAGTCCAAATTGAGGTGGATACATGAATTGTGGTGAAGACGCCACAAGGCAACAACATGAATTGTCACATTTGACTCCCTCACAAAAGTCCTATCATAGTTAGGTCACATGACAAAGTCATGGGGACTTAAGGCAATTAAAGTCTTGGACTTGAGAGGAGGTTTGCAAGAATCTAACATTAGATTTGTTTACTTATAGATGATTGTCGCATCTTGGATGTGAGTTGAATGAATGTAATTTAACAACGGCATATGTTTGGGCATGTGCAACTAGGTTAGACTAAAATCATGCCTCGAAATTTGGACAAGCATATGAGGAGCTTGGAATAAAAAGGCACATCAATTCATATTAACACAAGCTTTTAAGAAATTTGTGGAATGTTGTAGAGGAGACAATTGAAAAAATGAAAACCAAGCATCAAAACATCCCCATAGAAAGTTTGGTCCAAAAAGATGACCATGTAATAATTCCTATTAAAGAAAAGTTAGTCAAAATGATTACTAAAAACAACATGAAATTCAAGGAAAGAAGAGAGGATACCATAGCTCATGTCGTACAACTTGAGTTTCTTACCCAAAAAAAAGCATGTTTGCAAAAAGAAATAACCCACCAAGGTGTAGCTTGAAGAATTTACCAAAAAAAAACTTTAGATCAATTTGTGAAGGTAGTTGAAAATTGTGCCATCAAAAAGATTCAAAGGACCCTTGAGAGAGAAGCTTTGGCCAAACAAACTATCACTAACAAAGAAGGTGAAATGAAAATCCAACATGAATTTATTTACTTTTGGTCCAAAAAATCAAAAAAAAATTTACATTAGTCTTTTGAAGGAGGTGAAGGTGTTAAGAGTTCAAACATTAACTCAAAAGGTTCCCAAAGACACCACTCTCAACATAAAACAAAACATCAAAGGAAGCAATATGAATGATTGAGCCTTCTTTGTACAGGGCCCAAATTTGTAAACTGCAACAACAGTGCAACAAAAGATTTTGTCTTTTGCCAAAGTATTTGAAACAATTTGGATTATAATGTTTAAGCAATAGTTAAAGATTGGTTCTTCCTCCCTTTGGATGTAGTGCTTGAAACTTGGCAGAAATTACCCCTACCAAGGGCCATAATGACTAAATTGTTAGGTACCTGCATAAGGATGGAACATGTATTTAATTAATTTTGGACTTTAAAAAAGTCCAGAAATAGAAATAAACAATTTGGAGCAAAACAATTATCATAAACAATGTGGATTGAATTATTTTTTATTAAGAACCAAATGACCACTAGGTGCATCACAATTTTTTAAAGAGTGAAAAAGTAATGAATTAAAACCTAGAGCCACCCTCAAGGTCAAAATGTTTTCACAAAAAATTTGGATGAGAACTAAGTGGTCACCAAGTGGAATACAACCCTTTTAATCAATGAAATAGAGTTGAATTAAAACCTGATAACCACTAGCAACATCACAATGATTATATTGATTTAGAAAGAGTTTAATGAAAACCTAATGAACACCAAGTGGAAGACAATTTTTTTAAGGATTGAAAAAAAGTTGAATCAGGGCCTAAAGGCCACCCAGAAGATCACAATGCTTATATGGATTCGAAATTATTTAAATGAGATGTGAATCGCCACCAAGTGGAACACAACCCTTTTAAGTTGAATTAGAATCTAACAGCCACCCATATGATCACAATACTTAAATGAATCAAAAAAGACTTGAATGAGAATTTGGTGGCCATCAAATAGGATCATAATACTTATAGGGATTCAAAAATAATTAAATGATAATTTAGTGGTCACTAGGTGGATGACAACCCTTTTGAAGAGTGAAAACAATAAAAACAAATTTACTTGTAAAACATTGAAATGAATAGGCAAAAAATTGGGGATCCAAATAAATAAAATTCATATACATACATCAAGTTTTTATCAAATGTTTGTATCATTTGAATCAAAACTAGAAAATTTGAATTTACAAGTTTGCAAACTCTAAAAATGAAATTTTCACATATTGTTAACACTTTTAAAACGTTCGACATTGTCTAACAATTAAATATGCAACTACATTAACATTGTTTTGAAACAAAATTTTGATTGGATGACATCATTTTCTACTTTTCATAGCTACAATCGTATTTGCTCAGTTTATAAACAATGATATGAATTAACTACAAATAAAACTCAATAATTGAATATTGTAAGAATACATAATTTTAAAAAAAAACCATCAAAGACATCAATTAATTGTTTTCAAGGTGTAAAGGTTCAAAATGTATACTTAAATGACATGTGGTAATTCTACCATCCCCACTATCACTCTTCATGGATTGCATAAACCAAGAATAATTTGGTGAAGAAGAATTCAAACGTGGCTTCAAACATTTGACAATCATTTAATAATGGATGTTAACTAGTAATCCAATCAATGTTGGCCACAAATGAGATGCAAGGTCTAAGCACTAAACCTTGTTCCTCAATAACTTTTGTTTTCTAATGGACTCAATGAAAGACCATTTCATTGAAAATTTCAAAGTTGGGTTCATTGACAATGAACAATGTTTGGTCTTCTTTCCCATATGGAAGTCCTCAACAAGCAAAATACACATCTCAAAGGGCATAAGCATGGTAAAGTATGTCAATCAAAAACACTTATTAATTTTTTGGAAAGTATCCATAAAATATGGCTTAATATATTGAAATTGAAAGCACTTGCTAATGTTTTGGAAAACATCCATAAATTATACCTTAATATATTGAATTCATGAATATTATTTAAAGTAATGATCACACTAAGAAGTTCTTTGATTTTTTGCATAATATTGAATAATCACATGTTTAAATATGCATTTAAGTATATTTCAAATTGATAAAAGCCTAATGTGTATGGATATAGTTTCAACTTTTCATAAAGTTTTAATGTAAAAATATTTTGGAAAATTTTGAACAACCAACCAATTCAAAACATAATTTTCATGCATTTTTCTTATATAGAAATTCTTCAAACTTTATGTTCAACTTACAATAAACTCAATGAAGTGTTCTATGATTTCAAAATGCAACTTAAATAGGTTTTTAATATCTTTTGAACGTGAGTGTCGAAAAGAGACTGTTTCTAAAATTAAAAAAAATTAGGATTATTTTTTTGACATACTTTATCAGGCTTGGACCCCAAAATCTTGAAGGTAATAATATGTTTATTCCTTGAATTGATTTGGCACAATTGAACATTGATCACAACCCCAAATGAAAAAAAATTGATCAACAAATACTTGTGGCATGAACATAGGAAGAACTTCCATGACATTTTCCAACAACATATAAAACCAAATTGCAATATTATTATTTTTGACTACTTGAAAAAAAATGTTGCATTCCAACTTGCTTCCACTTTGTTGATGTCAATATTTTTCCCATCAATGACACAATGACACCCTTGCAAAATGACACTAAATGTGAAAAGTAATACATGACACCATTCACATTGAAAATTAGTGATTTTTTGGGTGTAGAAGGACATGAATAGAAAAGTTTGGATGGACATGTAGTAAATGTAGATGGACACAAAGGAATTAACCTACCAAAAACTAGGAGATGTTGGCATAAAAAATAATAATTGGATAATATGTATTGTAATTTAACACATTGATATAATCAACAATATTTGTCTTTGACTTCAATTAACTAAACAATTAACTTAATCAATTAGTGGACTAAATGTACTAACTTTAATAGTGGCCACCCAAAAGGAGATGACAAGCTAGACATTTTTAGATAAACAAAATAACAAATTGCAATAACAATAGACAATTTAGATCTTCTTTTTCATTTTCGCATTTGTACAATATGACACATCACACCTATCACTATAATGTGGGTATAACATTTTATATTGTCCAAGATCATTATGAATATTACTTCAAATCCTATCAAAAGGATTCTCCTATACAAAAGTAGCTATACCATATCTAGAATGATGAAGAAATTTCAAGTAAGGAATAACAATCTATAACAAATAATTGCCACCCTTACTATAATTATCAAATGATTCCAAGAAAATGGCACTAAATGGCTCATTAAACATACTCTTGTAAAATGTATCATCTAAGAGCAATGTATTACCAACATGGGTGTCAAGGTGTTTAGAAAAGAAAAAATTAAAGTTCTTGTGAAAAATAAGCTTGTTTATATTATAAGACAACAAATGCACATTTTTGGTGCAAGACTAATCCCAACCTAACACCCTAGAGGGATCAACAGTAATTTAGGTTTCCTTTTGAAATCGATCCAAATAATTATTGATGTTGTGTTGTTGGGCAACAAACCATATATATATAATGAATTGCATTATACACCATTCGATAAATTCTTTCAATCTAGGTTTCAAGATAAGAATGTGACATGGAATTGCAAGTATTTGTTGTTAGGTATTATGGATCATCTTGAAGTGTGTAGCCACAAGAACTCCATTCAAATTGAAAATAACATGGAGAGGACTCACATATGATAAAAGAAAATGAGGCAATTTTGATTTGATCCCATGCATCTCATCCAAATCTTCCACACTTAGAGGGTGAGAAATTGAGAACTCCACATCTTTCACAACTTCAAACCTCATAGGCGCATCCATTATTCCAATCCTTTCAATCATTTGAAGTTCAATCACAATAACTTATGAAAACCATGAAACTAGTGGGTAATCCATCAAAAAATAGGTTAAGATGATATGCAAGAAAATTCTATCAATAAAAAAAAATAAGGAATCATTACAAGATGATAAACAAGTTTATTTTCTACTACTTACTTTGGATGTTGGAGAATATTTACAAAAATTGGCATTACAATTGCTAAAACACTTTTCAAATAATGTGTTGTAATCGTTGTCATCTTTAGTAACATGTTTAATGGCACTAAAAGGATTGTCTTGGACATAAGTGGGAACTCAAAATCTAGAGTAATGTAGTAATTTTAAATAAGAAATAACAATGCCAACTAAATATTTAACCTTTTCTTTTACACTAATAAAGGATTGCACATAAATCAAATTAAAAGGAGGATCCTAACAACATCTATATGGGCTAACATCCACTAGCAATGTATTTCCTACATGAGTATATGGACACCGTGCAAAAAAATAACAAGTTTTTTGTGAAAAAAAATTTGTCTCATGTAACAAGGACAAAAGATGTATTGGCACTTTTGATAGGAAGTATCAACACATGTTTGTTATTTTGCACAAATCTTGACCAATAATTCTTTGCAGATTGATTGTTATTTTGGTTCCTTCGATGATTTTTCTCAAGCACATATTCATCTTCATAGGCTAAATTAAAGTCCATATATACATGATAAATTTCTTTAAGCACCTTGTGAACCACTACCATACATTAACACATCAAAATCATCAACAGGTGATAACAAATTTGCCTGAAATGCCAAAGGTGGTGGTGTCATAATTTTGAACTCCATGCCTTTTCACTCTTTACTTCCCAAATATCTAATAGTGGTGTTCATGCAAAATTCATCACCAACATAACAAGATCCTAGCTTCCCCCCATTCATCAATTCTTTCGATGAGCTAAACAAAAAACCCTCATCCAAAGACATCACACAAGTTTTCACAAACCCACCCACTAATCCCTCGCCATTATGCATACACTCTTGCCCATATTGTTGATGCCCATGTCCTTCAACATTAACTTCGCACTCTACATTCACGGTAACCACACCATCATCTCCATTGTCTAGCATGTAAGATTTTTTCTAGACAATTTCACATTAATGCTACTTTAAACAAAAACAACAATGGGCATTCCTCCGCCCCTGCAAAGTACTTAACAAGGAACAATAAAATTTAAATAGCAACAAATCAATGGAATAATGCACACAAAAAAATTAGACGACTACTCAAAACCTAGAAAAGATCAAGAACAAGTGTAATGAGCACACAACAATTATGAGAAACCACAAGAGCCTTAGGCACCCAATTTTCTACCAAAAGGAAAAATGCACAAAATGTGACCAAACTAAATAGTAAGCAATGATGAGTGCATAATCAAATTAGGTGGTAAATCATTACCAAATGATCAAAAGTGTAATGAAAAGGTTTTCAATCAAACGGCCACCCACAACTCAACATTGAAATCATCAAGAATGACAATTATCAAACATATGTTTGATTTTAAATTATGACAAGTTAAGACATAATAAGAATTGGGAGGCCACCTAATTTGTAGTAGAATTGCGATAGGTGATCGACCAATTCTTTCCACTTACAATTATGATTTTCAACAGTAGGGATGCGGCCCAAATCCTCCAACATGATTGAATATATGTAAATGTGGTCAATAGTTTAAAAGATATGATTTCGTTAGGCAAAAATTTCATTGTTAGTATTGTTGATGCAAATACACAACCTATTTAAAATTTTCAATGATATAAATAAAGTTCATACAAAAAATCAATGCATCTATACAATTGTTTTCATGACAAAAATAGGTTCAACCATTTTTTGTTTTTAACAAGTTTCATATCTTTGGGGTGAAGCAAGCCAAACATCCAAGCTCATCAGCTTTTTATGCAATATGTTCATCTTCAATTATGTTATCCTTATTAAAAGTGGAACTAAAGCCCTTGATTGTGACTCTTACACTTGGTGTTAATCATTTATCTTTGAAATTGGTTTCATTGTCCAAACCATGTTATGATACCAAAGGATATTATCTTCTACTGTTGTGTTTACTTCATGTCCTCCTAGTTGCAATTGTAGTTGATGGACCAATAGTCATGGGATTTGATATGAATGGTTTTTACTTTGTGGCCCTTGTGAATTTCTTGGGGATTTCACATTGCTTCGAAGACTAGGAATTGTATTGTGATCCCTTTGGTTTATTTCCTTCAAAGCTTTTAATAGTGTCATCATCTTCCACGCCATCTCATTCTTCACCTTCACCAACTTGATTTTCATAATCTTCTTCATTTCCATCACCACTATTGGTATCACCTTCATCATCATCAAGAGATACCATGCTAGAAAACATTCTTAGGCAAATGAATAGAACTTTTTTGCCTTTTAGTGCTAAACAAAATGGTAATAATTCAAAAAATTTGAACTCCACGCTTGTGGAGTTCCGAATTCGGAAATTGAAATTCAAAACCACCTTGTGATACAAGGGGTTATAATGTCAATAGATAGAGAACAATGGCTAGGGGAATACTCACTAGTCCTAAGAATGTGAAACACCCCCACCATAAAGGTTCACAATTGACATGCAATCACCTACTAGGGGTTCAAGAATAGCCTATAATGCTTCAAGACAAACATCTTGCTTGTAAATCCTACATTCTTCCCTTTGCATGGACTCTTTGCAAACGAGTATACTAAACAATCATTTATGTCCCAATGACTTCTTCAAAACATCAATCCTTGATACCTTGGGAAATAAATATACATAAAACATTGATGGCACTTCCATCATTGTTCTCCTCCTAGAAGGCACCTTTTCAAGTCATATATGAGGTTTGGTCCATACACAATTTTATGAATTGTTGAGATTTATAGCTACCCAAAAAATTCCTTGTCACAAATATAAACATAAACTCTAATGTTAATTATGTAATTTTAAAAAATGCTAAGAACATTTTCACATTTCTCCCCTTTTCTAAACAATAATCTTGTCTATTGAATTTGGTTATTGATAATACTACAATGTTACCAATAGCATCTTGTTGCAAAAACTTTACAATCATGTCATTGTTGAACACCTCCTTTAGGTTGAAAATGTCAATAATTTCCTAACACTTATAATAGTTTTCAAGAATAAGTGTGTCGACCATGGTTTTTGTAAGACTTTGTGTTGTTATCCATTGCTTCAAGATGGCAATGAACACCTTTGGTGTAGGATCCTTCAAAGGATTCATCTTAAGTTTATTTGCAAAAAATGATATAAATAACTGCCTTTCAAGGATAAAAATGGTGTTGAAAAATTTGATGGTATTCTTCATGTGCCATGTAATAACTTGCTCTCCTCACATTCAAGTAGGACGAATCTCCATAGTGTAAATGCTTTATCTATTAGCATAATTATACCCATCCCTTCATTGATGGATTTAATGCCAAAAATGGTTGGGAGGGATCCTTCAATTAAAAATTAAATTTCAAAATCCTATCATCTAATATAGAAGATATTTAGATGTTCAATACCACAATCATTACCTTGGAAACCTCACTTTTCCTATTTAAGATTAGCTCTTGCATTGAACAACCAAGTTCTATCCAAATTCTTTGTGCATGGCTAAAGTTCTCTTGATAAATTGGAGACACTTCTTCATATGATTTGGATTGTTTAGTGTCACATAAAGCTTTCACATCCTCATGCATTCAAGATGCCAAACAACTAGTAGTTAGAAGTTGGAGAATCATTTTCACAACTTTCAATGCACTTTGTCTAAAACCAATATTTCTTGCATACTCCCAAAGCCAATTAGTCAAGATGAAATATGTACCATGGGATTTATGTTGATGACAAAACATTATGCATGATGATATAATGCATGGTGGCCCAAAGTTAATTAGTGAGGATGAGATATGTACCTTGGGATTTATGTTGCTGACAAAACATTATGCATGATGATATAATGCATGGTGGCCCAAAGTTAATTAGTGAGGATGAGATATGTACCTTGGGATTTATGTTGATGACAAAATATTATGCATCATGACATAATGCATGATGGAATATGATGCATTGATACATTGCCATTTCATTACACAGAAAATTAAACAAAAAATATCACTACGACCAACAATATTTGCTATTAGGTTAAAAAATTTGTTAAAAAATTACAGTATTCTCACTGGTTGATTTTTTCATCGATTGACTGAATTTCTTTGCTAGTGCATCTAGGTCAATTTCATCCTTGCTGCAAAGTGGCTGTTAACTCAACACCCTTGATGTATGCATATCACAGAGCAACTGCTGAATTCTTTTGCACTTGGGAAAGATAATCTAGTAAGAAGTTCATTTGTAGGTCTTTTGTACACACCATCCAGCAGGCAATTACTCTCACAATGGATGGAACACCATAAATGTGTTGTTTGAAATATCTGTTGTTGTTGCAGGAACCAGAAAAACATGCATACCATTTCATCACAGAAACCCTGAGCCATGGACTGATGAAGATGTGGTCTTTTGACCAATCATCCTGGAGCTGCAACTATTTGAGTAAGATCCCAACAATTTCCAGTGTTTGAGCTCTGATCTGATGTGTCTTCAACCTGTAACTTAAGGCTCATGGTGCAATGACCTTGGTAGCTTGAAGAAAATCCAATTCCAAATAGCTGGACCGCAATTTTTTTCCAATGTTGCATCATGCATGCTATTATTATGATATCAACCCAAACCTGGTCAACATGCCTTCCCTGGATGATCACACTGACAGAGGTTTCGAAAGGTTTCACTCCTTTCTGTGATCTTAACCTTAAGGCTGATCTTGATGGTTGGACATACTGGACAACTTACCACACCTCCATTACAACATGTGAAAGCCTCAAGGCTTACTATAGTGCTATTCAAAATAAAGACAGATGTTGATGCAATTCAAACCTGTAGAGTCAGTTTTGTGTCCCTACAACCAATTTCTGTAATCCCCTGATCCCAAACAACTCCAATGCAAGCACCAGTAGTTGGCAGCAATACAGGATGACCATGTTTTCTATGAAGCAATGGAAGAAGCATGACACTACAGGCAGGCATCTACTACAGACAAGCAGAGCAGGTATGCGTTGCTTGCACCTCCCCACAACTTTCCATATCCGAATGAGTTCCACCACTGTCTGTATCCCTTTCACAATGTTGAAGCAAATATCTGAGCAGACATCAGATTCATGATGCAGCTTGCACACTGTACCTTTCGTGAAATCTGCATCAAGATTCAGACAGAGGTCTGAGTGAGGACATAAAGCAGGGAGACAAATTTCTTCACAATTGTTCTGGAAGGTAACATGAAAACAGTGGTGTGTGCATTGCTTACTAGTAACTTTCTCATTTGTGCTGAACATAATGAGGGAGCTGGAAGCTGGATGATGACCACTAGAGTTTAGGACCTTCTATAGATTCAGAAGGGTGGCAGATTTTCTCACATACACCCAAATATAAACCCTAAGATTGGAGCTTAGTGGTGTTGAGGCATGTGCCCATCCATGACCACCTTGCAATTGAATAATTTACTGATGCTTTGGACAATAGCTTCTATTGAATTCTGATTTCCCAGGGTTGCTTCTTCCAGCTTGAGTGAAGATTTCTCCAGCCTGAGGGTTTGAGAACAAGCAGTGAAAGTTCTCATTCTCAAGCCTGAATCTGTTGGAAAACAATGAAGAAAGATGTGAGAACTCAGGCCAAGACTAACTGTGAAAGCTGCATTTGGTGTAAAGGTGTAATTTGAAGATGGCAGAGTGATTGAGGAGTAGATCATTTAGAGAAAACATCAACAACCGCTTTCATAAATTGTTCCCCTGGATTCTAGATTCATTCTCTTAAGTGCACATTTCAAAAGAGAGAGAATAGGAAGACTGCAGCAAAAGACAATCAATGCCAACGAAACCTAGGCTGATGGAGGAAGGAAAAGAAAGGAAATGACAGGACGATACAGTGCCCCGAGTGTGAGAGGCTCTTCTATGTGGGATGATTTGTGGGGATAATCTGCTAGGCTTTGCTGCACTTCATAAGCACAGACTAGAAAGACAGAGAAAGAAGAAATGACTGAAGCTAAAATGACAGAACAACACCCTTCTTTCTCAGATCGTCCACGCAATTGGCCACTCCGTAAGGTGCATGCGCATGCTACTTAACAGGGAAGCCATGGCGACCACAGACAGTTGCTAATTATCTCGGAGCTTTTCGATTCCCGGCATGGGGATCGAGTAAACGGGTTGCAAACTTGCAAGCGTTTGTACTCGTATCACTTGTGTGTCATGGTTTCTTTCTAGTAATGCTGTCTGGAGCTCTGAAGCGGAACGATGTCAGGTGTGGCAACGCAGAGCGCGTCTGAAGTTCCAAGGTTGGCCAGATACACTGCTTGCGATCACAAGGGGAATGGTGAGAATGGGCACAATCCAGGCACAAGATGCAAAGAGGGTGAGAGGATTCCAGTAACATTGTGGAGGAGGGTCTATGACGAAACAAGAAAAAGTCGAGGATTCAAGCAATTCTGTAGCACACAAGGAGCCGAGACTTGATGGAGAACGACAACAATACCAGGGAAAAGTCTGCATTCTTTGCATCGATGGAGGCGGTATGCGAGGAATCATCCCTGGACGGATACTTGAATACTTGGAAAGAACTCTCCAGGAGAAAAGTGGCAACCCAGACGCTCGGATTGCAGAGTACTTTGATGTTGCAGCAGGTACAAGTGTGGGAGGTATTATTGCAACCATGCTCTTCACTGCCAAAGAGGATGGGCAACCCCTCTTCACGGCAGAAGAGACATGGAGGCTTGTAGCGGAGAAAGGGAGGAAAATTTTCAGGATCCCGAGGGCGCATCGAGCATGGTCCAAGTTGAGAGGCACGATCACCCCTCGATATTCTTGCAAGTCCCTGGAATCGGTGCTGAAACAACATCTGGTGAGAGACGACAGGCCTCTCACGCTACGAGATACTCTGAAGCCAATTCTCATTCCATGTTACGACCTCCAAAATGCAAAACCATTGCTGTTTTCTAGAGCTTCTGCCTTGACTGATGACAAATGGAACTTCAATTTATGGGAGATTTGTCGTGCAACATCATCAGTGCCATCATTCTTCAAACCTACTCAAATGATGTCTGTGAATGGAAAAACCTCAATTGTAGGCATTGATGGGGGCCTTGTTATGAACAATCCAACTGCTGCAGCCATCGCTCATGTTCTTCACAACAAAGCAGAGTTTCCTGGAGTGCACAGAGTGGGCGATATGTTAATCTTGTCACTAGGAACAGGCCAGTTTGATCAAAAGTACAAATACAGCAAAGTTAGACGATGGGGTGCATTTCAATGGGCAAAGCCAATAATGAAGATTGTCTTGGATGGCATATCAGAAATGGTTGATCACAATGTCAGTATGTCCTTTGGCGAGCAATCAGATCAATACTTGCGTGTGCAGGTATAGCCAGTTTTCCTTCAACAACTTTCATGAGGATTTCAATTGTGCTCTTCATGCCAATTTCTTTCTTTTGTTTCAACAGACAACACCCTGGAGACTCAAAACCTTCTTGATGGCACTGCCATTCTAGTAGCAATGACACAATACTTGTGTGTATGCAGGTATATAACCAGTTTTATACAACAAACTTTCATGATGATTGTTGTTTGTTGTTCGGTCATATAGGTATCAGGTTTGCCAAGTGGAGCACTGACATCAATGGATGATGGAAGCAAAGGTAATGTGAACAGGTTGTTGAAGCTGGCAGACGAGGTGATGTGCAAACCATGCATGGAGCACCTTCCCTTCATGGATAAAAAACCCATCAATGAAAACAGCAGCAATAAGAATCGCCTTGATTGCTTTGCTGATCTATTGGTGCAAGAGCATAATGCTCGAAATCTTTACCAATCAAGTGTTGTCAACCTGAAACCTAGCCCTGGACATTTGCAACTTTTGTCTTAAGCTCAAACACCTGCTTCATCATCATCACCAAAGAAGAAGGCTTAGAGTCCGGTTGGGCATACAACCTGGACCCACCTTTTGTGAAATTCATGTATACTTGCAATTGCAAAGCAAAAAACCTATGATAAGAAGTGTGATGGTCCAGCAGGTGGAGGCCGCACATTGTCTGATAAGATTCAGAATACAAAGAGTTGGAATCAGAATACAGATATTTGGCTTGTATTCCTTCACAAATCAAGATACTCTAAAATTAGTGATTTTTCACTCATGTTCTGACTGTTCTGGAATAATGTACTCCAAGACTAGCACTTTGTTGTTGGATGGTACAAACCAAAGTACAAATTGAGGTTCCAAGAACAGCATTATCAGTTGAAAGCATAGGCATGCACTCTTGTGCACTTCAATAAAGTATGGTCCATTTCAAATTTGTTTGGCCATTCTCAGACAAGGTCTACAAATGTATGAGAGAAGGACTCAGAAAGTTGCAATCAATGAAAAGCCAGTTGCACACCCTGAAATTGAAACTTGAAACTGATTTCAATAGCAACCAAACTATAGAAAACAACTGTGCAACAGATCTGCTCTTTTACAAAAAATCAAGAAATGCTACACAATGTTGAACGTACATCACCTGGCAGGATGGCTCCTCAAAGATCATTCATCTCTGAGAAGAAAGTTTGTGATTCTTCTGCAGATGAGTTTGCTTAGTGAGCAACACTTTTCCAAAAAATCATAGCCATAATGCTCAGAACTTGAGTTAGAGCATTACAGACTTCTGCTTGCAATGCAAATACAGAGTTGCCAATCTCACAAACAATGGGTTTCCAACATGATACAAGGTGGGAACTCAATTTGACCAGAACGTTTTCCTTGTTAGTTGGAGATCTAGAAGCCCTTGGGACCAGTGGCTGGTGCACCCACACTAGAGACGAGGGATGAAGCTGGCTTCTTGCCAGCTCTATCAAGACAATATTTGGCAATTTCTCTGAACTTGGGGATGGACTTGAGCTCCACCTTGGTACCATCAGTCAGGGTAATGACCATGTCTCCCCACTCTCCAATGAACCGAGGCACAAATTGCACATCCTTGATGACCTCGTATGTGAAATCCTTGCGGTCATCCCCGGTCAGTCCTGACATAATGGTCACTCGCAGATTTGTAAACCTGTAGCGAAGAAAGAGACATCTGAAGACGGACGCCAGGGTGAGTGGAAGCCACACGAGTGTGAGCCCGAACACAAGATTGGTCACAAGGTCTCCAAAGTGAGGCCCACCATCAAAGAATACTTCTTCCTTCTCAGCCGCGGCCCCCGGACCCGTCGATGAAGAGGCTGCCAGTGCCCATATCTTCTCAACCTCCTTGCAAGAAGAAAATGGGCGGTTCCTTGAAGAAGAAGATGAAACCCCTGATAGAAAGCTGGATGATGATGATGATGATACAGAGGTGCCAAGACGAGAAGAAGGTAGACGAGATGGGAATACGCTACATTTCAAGGAGTTGAAGGACGAAGAGCTATTGCAATGAGCGGAGCGAGAGGGACACAATGCAGCAGCAGAACTGGAGAAAGATACCGTGATAGTATAGAACGCCATACCCAAATTTCTTTTTTTTCTTGCTACCAGCTTCCGTGAAATCAATCAACCAGTCTTACGCTCGCATTACACAGATGAAAACCCTTATCTAATCACCTTCTCCACAATACCTCCAGCTAATTGATCAAATCTATCATGTAGTTTCTCATAATCGAAGCATATGGACCAATTCGTTCTCTCCAAGCTCGCAGAAGATTCTGAAAGTATTCCTCGAGGGAGGATATCTACAACGGAACCCAAAATAGTGACGATGCACAATTTTTGAGACACGGCTTGCGCACAGTTCCACGCCTTGCGCTTCAGCTGGAAATCCTTGGCTACAAAGATTTTACAATGAAATTCAGAACACAAAAGAAAAAGAACGAAACAAAACAGGGAACTTAGGAGGAGCTAGGGATTTTTTTCCCACCCACACACAAGGCTTTCGCGCAGCAGAAAATTCGTTCCGCACACAAGTCGCACATCAAAACGACGAAGATGGAAAATCCCAGCTGATAGAAGCTCTTACTTGCGCGTATCAGCACTGCTGATCCCGGATTTGTGCTGATCCCGGATTTGAGCTGAGAAGGAACGCCGGACACAATACAACTCGCGCGCGCGCATGGGTGTGTATGTGTGGCAGACCTGGCGATGGAGTTTATCTACTCTCTCTCTCCCCTCGGATGACAAACACCTACATGGATGAATATAGTTTCACCCTCCACGTGGATGATCAACAACGTTATCATCCAGGGACCACCTATCTTCCGTGTCCCGTGTCCCCTCCAACACCATTGCATCTTCATTCCTGTTGGATATCTACATTGTAGGGTAGACATGCTCGTCATTGAACACAAGTTGGTAATTGAACACTTTTCCATATATGACCACTTATCCATATATTCCCCATTTCTTGTTTTTCTCTACCAATTTTCATGACTATTGGTGTGCCAAGTAATGGTCTATAATATTTCTTTGAACTCCAAAGCACAAGGCAACGAAGAAGCAAGAAGAAAATGCTTGAAAAAATGCATTGAAAATGGGGAGGGGTAATATTCATCCCATGACAATATTTTAAAATTTTGTTTAACATTGTTGATGAAAATGATTTTTTAAACAAAATTTAAAACGTTTTTTGATCTCATCATCCTATTTTTTCGTACTATCACAATTTCATTATCCACCATTTTAAAATGACATTAAAATTTGAAATATCAATATTTCGACAACAAATGAAGATGAATATAAATCATTTTGAATTCATTTGTCTTTCAATTGTGCATGAATTTCATTGAATGATTTATTTATTAATCCAAATCATAAATGAAATTTATCCATATGAAATTATTCATCTATAGACATATTCATCCATGTAGGTGGATTGAAATCACATTAAGCTTTTAGCTCCAAACTAAAGTTTTATGCTCACATACAACCCATCCTCAACATTACCATAATTGGGGTTATATTAAACTCCACCTTGCATGAGCCTTTTATTTTTATAATGCCTTTCCCCTAGGGGCTTCCTTGCCAAGTAAATACTTGCTATGATCTTTTCAATGCAATCAAAGCACATCTTACTCAATGTATTTTTTTCTTTATTATTTAGGAGGTACCTTGAAACATGAAATGATTGTCTCAACAAACATTCCATTATTTGAAACACCCTTTTTTTTTCCCCTATGATGCATGTCACATACCAATAGAAGATTTTTTTTTTAAATATGAAGAAATCTTTGCATTTAATAAATCTTTGAATTGCAAGTGGACTTGTTGGAATCAAATGCAATCCCATGGCCTGAAATTTTACTTTACACTAAAGCATGCTTGAAATTTTCTATTGTTAGAATAGGTCACAATATATGTTACCTTATGATCAAACACAATGGAAATTACTTACAATTTTAGATGTTGAAAATTTTCAAATTTTTCAAGGTAAAAATGTTGAAAATGTAAAAAAATCCAAAACAACATTGCCTAATTTGCTTAATTTTAAACTAACAAATGTGGAAACACAATAAATTTTGTATCTATATGAAGTGGAAACACAAAAACTTGTAATCAATCACATGGAATTTCCAAAATTTTATATAAAAGTGATTTCATTAAAAAAACCTAGCATAAAATTCCAAAAAACTGCAATCTTGAAATAAAATGACCTTCAACAATAAACGAACAAAATTGTTTGAAATTCACAACTTTGCATAATTGATTATGAACATGAAATTCAACACAAATGATGAGCTTTGTGTTGTTTGTAATTCTTTTCAAATGTGCTTTAAATGAACCCCACCAAAAAATAGGAAACTAACACACACAAAATCTAACGAATTTTTTTTTCTTTTTTAGTAAAAAGTATTACTCCAAATATAAGAATCCTTTTTCTTCCTCCTTGTGTTCCTCCTCTTTTTCATCTTTTCCACCACCACCTAGATATGGTATAAGCCAATGTTGGGTAATTTTCATTTTTTTGTCAAAATTGGTCGGTTCTAGTTTTTATGTGATGTTATGAAAACCTAATCAATTCTCATATTATATATATATATATGGTTGGTGAGAATTGACTAGGTTTTCAAGTGAAAATTTCAAACTCACCCAATTTTTACATGATGTTATCAAAACCCGATCAATTCTCATTTATATATATATATATATATACACACACACATATTGGGCCGGTGAGAAAAGGCTAAGTTTTTTTCAAACTCATCCGATTTTCAAATATTGCAATTCCCACATATACAATAACAATAAATTTTCACAACCTAGTTGTAAATTTTTCCATTAATTTAAATCAATTTTGGGAATTAAATAATTAACAACTTAATTATTTCATAATGCAGAAAAAACAATGCCATGTGAGAAAAGTAGTAACAACAAGAAAAAAATAATAGCAACAAGAGAAAAGTAGCAACCCCACAAGAAAAGAACAACAAGAAAAGCGAACACCAACTAATACAAGGATTTAAATTCTATGAAAGAACTTGTTCAGTTCTCTAAAAATATATATGTATCAACTTGAACCAATTCTCATGATTAATTCTTATTCATCTAAAAACCTATGATTGGTTCTCATTCCAATTCTCACATGTAAATGTGTTAATCAATTTTCATTGTGAAAACTAAGTTGAAAATTGAGTCGAAAACTAGGTGGGCATTTGACAAATGCCCAACACTGGTATAAACTTCTTCATGCATCTTGAAAAATCCAAACAAGAGAGGAATCTAGATCATGGTGTAGGTGTGATACTCAGTTTCGGATTAAGAAAAATAAAATTGCCTAGCAAAATTTAGGGGCTACAAAAGTAACAAAGGAAGCATACAATTGTTGTTATTGTTGTTGATAATGATAGGAAGCTCCTTTTGCTGCGCTAACTACTAGTGATGACAATGTGGAGAAGTGAAGACTTTTGAAGACCTTTTTATTATATTGGACTAATCTCACTTGTACATGAAACATGACTACAAAACACATCCACAAACAAAATGACAACTTTCTAGCCACAAATTGTTGTGAAATAAATATGAGTGTTGTCATATTAATAAGTGCAAATTAGAAAAATAATTGTTGCATTCTCACGGCAAATTGCGTGCTTTTTCTCAAAAATGTAACCATTTAAAAGTGTTTGACCACATGCATGTTTAGTGGTAATACTAACCATGCACGACTTAATGAAACTAAACATTCATGCAAGTTCAACTTTTTCATGCAAGCATTTCTTGTATGGAACCAATGATTGGAACCAAATCATGTATTCACCTACCTATTTCACACATTTTTCTTGTTGAACAGAAATTAAAGCAAAAAAACTTATATGCATTATGATCATATTCAATTACATAAGTATGATTGTTATTGATGGTTATGAGGTTGTATTGAATGTTCAAGGACATAACATTGGTTATGATTGATGTTGGGAGGTTCCTTTTTGCAATAGATTCAATTGATGTGTTGCATGTTGAATTATAGCCTTGCATTGATGGCCCTCCCTTGTTGCTAGGGTGAAAACCAATTCACAAACTTCATTCAAGCTCTTCTTATGATAATTATTTTCAATGTCCCATTTCACATATGCACAATGTGTCCATCTTGGAAAACAAGTTTTCTTCCCCAAACTACAAAGCTTTGAAAAGGAGTTAGAATCTTGTCTATTCTAATTAACATCCAATGAAGCACTTGTTTGTAGGTTTCAAATATAAATTGCATTTTGAAACCTAGTGGTGTTTTTGTGGTTACTCAACAACATCAACACTTGATAACAAAAAAAAAAAATGGTAATAAACAAGGCTTAAAGCTTTTTTTTTGCCCTAGGTTGGTGATAAAATGAATTTCTTGATTTTTTTATTTTGCTTTCAATTTTGTTGTCATTATTGTGAATATTGTGCAATAAATGCCCCTTCATGAAAAAAATACTATTTTTCACCTTCCTTTATGAGAAATTTGCACATCCTCTTTGCCATGGGTTTGCTTTCCTTTGTGAGTTTAAAACATTTCTAGGGGTGAAAATATCTTTTAGAATCAAAGAAAAGCCTAAAGATGATTATTTTAAAGATAATTTTAATATCCATGACTCATTTACCATGATTATAATAGCCATACAATGTGTAAACCAATATTTAATCAAAATTTGAACTTATATGTTTAACATTTTTGAACTAAAAAATCACAAAAACAATTACAATTTACTTATAGGAATTGACATAACCATCCTATACATAACATACATGTTCATTTGCAACATGTGATCAACAAAACAAATCTTTTTCATATAAATGATATACAACCATTGTTATAATCAATAGTGATTTTCATTTACACACAAAGCAAAATAAATTAAAACATTGACATCATTGACAAACAACTTATTCATGGTTTAAATATTAGGTTGAACCCTTAGTCCTTCTAGAAATTATCCTTCAAATTCTTTCTATTAAAAGTTTCCTTTTGACTTAGAACATCCATAATGGACCGTCTAAAAAATATTGGATTCCAAAATACAATATATACAAATATTTTACATCAGCATTACAAGAACATAATGATAGATGCACACAAACATTTCCATTCTTCTTAATAGTAACATATTTTATGAAACCTTTATGCAATTGGTTTTTAAATTAACTACAAAAAGAAATATTGACCAAGTATGAAGAAAATCATGTATCATCTTGTTTGAAGTAGGCATGTTCATTTACAAACATGTTCAAACAATTATGTTACACCACTAATTCATTATTTACATATTTTATTCATAGTTTCCAAAAGCTATAATCACCTATAGTTCTTCAAACTTCTTTTTAGCTTCAAGAGAACCTTTAGTTTAAACCTTATAGATCAACAAGTTTTGAATTTGGTTTGTACAATTTTGTAACTAGTGGGGATCCACACACATAGGACATGTTTGCCTACATCATGGATTGCCTATAATATAGATTAAAACAACTACATTTACTATCTATCTTCATTGCACACACAATACATTAGTGTATAAAGGATACAAATTGCATATTTCATTATCTTCAAATCAAAGATTATTGTTATTGACAAGGAAATATATTGACTGAAAATTTTATTATTATTGAAGCTTTATTATTTAATTGACAATATTTTGAACAAGACATGGAATCAAGGTTTTTTGTGTGGTAGGTTTTTTCATTTTTAAAAAATATAAAATATTCTTTTTTTATAAAAATGTTTGCCAATATTTTTAATTACAAATTTGATATATTTTTACACATTATTTTAGCAAGTAGCCATGATATAAAAGGATTTTAATTATTTTCTACTTTCATAGTTGGTTGATAACCAAATGTGGTTAAATCTCCTTGTGGATGTTCACTAATGTGGTAACATCACAAATTTTTTTTTAAAAACATTGCATGGCATACACATAAAAGGATGTTAATTTGGTAGTAGCCTTTTAGCTTGAAGTTTTCTCAATATTCTCCCCTTCTACTATATCAAAAACTTCATTATAATGTCTTCATCTTTTGCACTTTCATTTTGAAGTTTGTTGCATTTGTGTCTTCCACAACCTTGAGAACATAAACTAACAAATGCTACTATTCATCATAGCCATCTTCACGGTTTTCATTTCAATTAACTTAAGGCCAAAAAAAAGGTTTCATGGAATCATTGCTCTAAAATAAAGTTTGATAATATTACATCAAAATGAATATGTCTTGTCCATTGTAATGATATGTAATAGATGATCCATCTGTCATTATTACATTCCTTCAATGGATGACTTTAAGCTTATAAAAATTGAAATTGTTGCAATCAACCTTTTTTTTATGGATTTTTAATTTGTCTTTTTTATTCACAAGATCATAACTTTTAGTTTTCAATGTTAGGAGAGAACTTCTCATTTGCAACCAAATTTCACAACTAAAAAATAATTTTGCATTACTTTTAGTTGCAAATGACAATTTTCCTTCTAGTGCAAGTTGGATTCAAAGAAAATTATTTGCACTACCGTTTTTCACTAAGTTTCCTTGATTTAGGACAACCCACCAAGAACAACCATCTATTGATCCATTCAATTGAACCGTTGACTAAACAACAATTGCAATTTCAAAAGAATGGAAATAAAAATCTTGACATCCAAATTTTTAAAGGTGTACCACCTAGGACAACATAAAGGTACCATGGTATATTTCCAACTTCAACATAAATTAAATTATTTTCAAATTTGCCAAATATTTTGGATATTAATAGTTAGTTGTAACAAAAAATTTAAAAATTCATGCAATCAATTAAGTTTGATCCCTAAACCTTTCCGATTGGCTTTCACTGGTAACTTATTGACCCCTTAACCACAAAAGCATTAAACTTCTCTTCTATTAGCACTTGGTTATAATAAATGTAATACAAAGTGTTGAAAATTTCAAAATTCAAATTTTAACTTCTGAATTAAGAATTGAAAATTAAATTAATTATTTGGCACTAAGGTGTTGAACATGAAAAGGTACTAAGGTAGTTCTAGACATAGTCCTTGATTTACCCTATATTTTGATTCCCATACACATTAATGAATAATATAACATAAACCACCCTATATCTAAAAACATCAATATCATCCACTTTATGCCCATGTTGATGGTGAGGAAAAATATATATATATACAAAAAAGGAGTACTTGGGTGACAATGTGACAAGATTTTTGGTGCACCTTAAAGAATTTGGACCTAATTGCATTGTTAAATTGTTAACAATAGCAAAATTCATAGGAGTAATCTTAGATGCCCAAAAATGGGAATTAGTACAAAATTTCCCCCTAATTACAATGGCCCTTTTTATGATCATGTTTTAAAATTTTGAAATTCATGAAAAAAATTATAAAAAATAAATTAATCGAATTTAAAAATTCGATTAGAATATCATCAAAGGTACCTTAGAAAATTATTCCCCAACAAAAAACTAAAACATGTTTCAAACTTGTGTTCTTAACAAAAACATGCAAGGAAAGGAAACATCGTTACATTTTTAAAACTTTTGTTTAACCATATAATGACTAAAAACATCAAAATATAAAATATTTTTGATATGGTTAATGTTTCAAATTATATATAATTTGGTAAATGTATTCATTAAAAAATTATAATGAAATTTTTTATTTGAAGTTTCCTATATTTTTCTAAAGTTTGGTTCAATAAAATGAATGTGTGATGTTATTAGTCTAGTACCACCCAAGGATACGTTTTCTTAATGCCATTTATCTTATTATGCAATTTTTAGGTGCATAAGCTCATTTTGTCAATGTTTATAAACAAGTTCTACCACATAAGAAAAACTTAAGAAACTAAGACCCACCTTGCATGAAAGCATGATTTTCACACAATAATCCTTATGAGTGGTGAACATAAAGAGGTTAACAATGGGGGCTAATAACATACATTAACCTTAAAAGCGTACATTAACTTTAAAAGGCATGATTGGCATGCCCATAACCGATCGTCATGTATGAAACCATGATATGGACATGACAATTCCCTAAAGTAGGTGTTTACTTAGGTTGATTACATGTACCTAAGCTAGGTTTTTAACCTTGCATAGGTAGTGAAACATGTCAATAATTCATAGGTTGAAAATCATGAAATTATCGATAATATTAAATATTACATGAAATATTAAGTAATTTAAATTTAATTAATTTCCATGTTGCTTAAATAATTAACTAACAAGTGAAATGGTTTAGTAAATTTATATTTCAATAGAAACTAGTGGACCAGGTGATTGTCTGTTGTAATTAGTCCCTATTCATTAGGGGGTTGACTAATTTCACCATGGTAAAAATGTCCAAATTCATTCAAAATCTAGTGAAACCCATAGTGAACTAAGATGCATTTTGGTGTGCAATATATGCCATAGTTTTTCACAACAATTCAAGATTACACCTTTATTGTCCTTATGTGGTAATAATCTACTTTGTTGTTCACATGAAAATAATGTGCAAAGATTCTCTAATTGCATATTTAAAAACAAACCTTGATACCCAATTATCAATCCTTGTTACTATTGTAAAGGTCATTGATGCTTTTAATCCTCTCATAAGGAACTCATTTGAAACTTGTATTTTGGCATGTTAATTTTAGTGATGGTTCAACTATTCTTGATACTTCAATTATATAAGATGATCATGTGGTCGCCTATGGAGCAAGCAAATTTGTTGATCACCCTGATAGAATAATAATAACTTTCCAAGTAATAAACTATAAACACATATTATTTTCATTAATAACATCATGACTCAAATAATTGTGAAGTCAAGTCCATTTGTTTGAAATCACTGACTATATTTGATTTTATTAAAATCAAAACTACATATGTCCCTTTGATTAAAAAATATTCTATTTAATCAAAACAAATATTATGTTGTACATGTGGAATTGTTTGACTTGACTAATGTGACTAATGAGATTGAAATCAATCATTTAAATATGATTGATTATGATTATACTGTTATTTTTTACAATGTGACAATACAAAAGAAAATATTTAATTATTTTTGGAACTTAATTATTAAAAATGAAAATATATTATTAATGCCAAGTTTTCATTTGTTGTTTGTAGTGATTAACATAAATATAAAAATACATGGGATAATTCAATTGAAAATATGTAACAAAATGACATGTGAAAAAATGGAAGATCAAATTGAAATGTTGTATTATGATTTATTACAAATAATGGAATGTAAATAATGTACATGCAAAACTTAAATTAATTTATGTCTTCAAATTTTTAATTTTAAATAATAGAAAATTAAACCTAAATTTCTTAAAACATGCAAATTTTAAGTATATAATTTCAGAAGTGAAATTCAATCCACAATAATATTTTTTGAATAAAATAAAAAATATATTTTTTCTGAAATAAAAATATAAAATAATTTTACAAATATTGGAATTTAAAAAAATTAAATAATGAACATTTAAATAAATTACTAGAATCAAAATTATTTATGAAAAAAATTATTTATATTTATATGTAATTATGAAACTAAAAAATGAATTATATTGAGTACTGATATTAAAAACTGACATTTGTAATCAATTCATTATGAAATCACCTAATTATATAATGTGCAATATTGAAAAAATGTGTGTTTATATATTTTACGATAATAATGTCATCACTATGTGAAAAGGTGGTGGATGGAAAAGGTCTTGGGTTATGGTTGAAAAAGTGATAGTTCAAAATTCACTTTGAACACGTGACATTAAACTATCAACAAATAACCTAAAAGATTTTTTTTGGATGTTGTAAGTTTCGGTTTAATGTGATTGTGTATTGGACTCTTCATTAATTCAATCCAAAATAAATTGGATATTATTATTCATTTAATTTATAACTTATTAATTAAAGTAATATTATCACATCAATTCAATTATCTCATTTGTTTTGAATAATCATGTCAACTAGTAGTTTTATTCATTTTAGTCATTTTGGACAGTTAGTTTCAATTATTCCAATCAAACAAATTTAATCAATTTTTTGACATAAACAATTAATACAAATCGATTAAGGACATTTTTTATTCACTATTCATTGTGACTAAAATTCTATTCATAAAAACCAACATAAAAGCAATATTACATAATATTGTAACAAATAACTTATGGATTTTTCAAACAAATTTTATGCATTTTAATGACTTCGATTTAAACACAACAAGCACCACCCTTACTAGACACACAACAACAATCATAACCTATGTCTTTTAGTTCTTTCCATTGAGGGCAAAAATATTTCTCATTGGAAACAAAGTTTTCAATAACTTTGTTTTTATAATAAAAAAGCCACTAGATTAATGATGGGTGGGTATCACAAATCCCATCAGGCATTAGAATTTGAACCCCTCAAGGTATCACACTAAGTGATACCCTGCTTGAAAATCAGATCACTGGTTTTCACTTGTGTGAAAATTGGATGGTGATAGTTGGTTAAATTTTTAAAAAATAAAAATAGTGAGACCCAGTTAAGGTTTAACCTTTAACCCAGGTAAAGGTTTGAAAAAAATCCTAAATGAAAAACTTAAAGATAGGTGGAGGCATTGCATTCCAACAACCACTTGTAGAAAACCTTAATTTTTTTAATGAAATGCATTTTTCTACTTTAGTTCTTCTTCTTGCATTTTTTCACTTGTGTTCACAAAGGTTGGGTGTTGTGTGTGTTGTGTTTTATAATGTTTTGTGTTGTTTAAAGTTCGGAGTTTGGATTTAGATCATAGAGTTAGTTTTTTTTTCTTTTTTTTTAAACTTTTTTTCCCCCTAACCTTTTTACTTTCATTTTGTTTTCCCCCTTTGCTTCTTTCCTTTGCTTTTTGTATTACTGTTATTTCGTCATCTTGTTATGCCTTGTGCTGGCTTGAGTTGTTGCCCCATTGCGTTATCTCGTCACGTTGTTTCGTCATGTTACTTCGTCGTGTTGTTTCCTCACTGCCTCTTTGCTACCTCATTGTGTTGCTTCATTGTGATGCCTCTTTGTGTTGCTTTATGCACTGTTCATTGCTTTGTTCTGTTGCCTTGCGTGTTACTTTGCTACTTCTTTTGTGCTACCTCGTCATGTTATTTTTTCACCTCATTGCGTTGCCTTATTGCCTTGTTGCATAACTTTGATGCTTCATGTGTTGCTTCTTTACCTTGCTGCCCTGCCTTGTTGCCTTGCCTCACTACCTTGCCTTGTTGCCATCACGCATTGCCTTGGCTTGCTTCCATTGCATGCTACCTCGCCTCGCTACCATTGCGCGTTGCTTCAAAATACCTTTTGACCCCCCACCACATTTGTTGCTTCAATACCTTGTGCCTTTCTATTTCGTTGCTTCACTGCCTTGTCGGTTGGTACTTCCCTCCTTTTTTTTTGCAAGGAGGAGCTTGGAGCTTAAATAAATGTGTTCTCCAACAATTAACCATTAGATAAGTTTTTTTTCTTGGTTTTGTGCTTAGTTTTCTTTTTTTTGTTTTTTTTGGCTAAATAGTTTTTGTCTTAGATTTATGTTTTTTTTTATTTTGGTTTTTTTTTTCAAAATATTTTTTATCATATATTTGTTTAGAATGTAATTTGATTTTTTGTTTGTTAATGTGCATGATATCCATAACCCAAGTTGTTTTTTAAAAAAAGATATCATTATACATTTTATTAACATTAATGAGAAAAAAATGAGTAATTTTATTTTGTTTGCTCACCTTCAACCCCATTGTTTGTAAATGTATTTTTTCAAAACTTACCATTAAACCTTTTTTTTTTGTAAATGTTTTTCTAAACCTTAAACCTTTTTAAATATTTGATTTTTGTTTTCTTTTTGTTTGTGAAAAAAATTGGAAATTTTTGTTAATCTTGTACCTTAGCTCTAGAATATTCTTGTGAAAACTGCCAATGGAATAGTCCTCAACAGATGAAAATGTTGTAATGGGAAATAATGAAACAATTAAAAATATCTATGAATGATGAAATTATGGGAAAATTTGTAAGTGTGTAAATCAAAACAAGTAAGAATCCAAAAAATGAAGATAAAATTTTAAAAATTGCATGCACAAAGAAAAAGTTGGCATTCACATGGAAGATTATCTTTGTGTTGGACTTTTTATTATTTCAATGATAATACAAAAATTGATCTTGGGGATACACAAATCATGCATTGTATCTTTTGTTATCAAGAACTTGTAATATGAATAAATTCAAGAACTCAAGCAAGGAAAGGACCAATTTCCTACTATAAAACAAATGGAATAATTTTATTTTTTTAAATGTGGATGCAAAGCACATTGTTATTGCAAATTGTTTTTTGAAGAAATAAATTTTTTATCAAAAGGAAGAAAAGAAAGACAACCACCAAAGAACAAAACGATTGTATCTAGTGGGTTAATTTCTAAGTTTTTTTTTGTCAAAGATTCTTTCAAAAGAAAGGATGTGCCACATAAATAATTTTTTGAAGACTTGGGCCTTTTGATTGTTAAGAATTATTTACCAATTCAATTTGTGGAAAATATGTGGTTGAAAAGTTTAATTTTGCGTTTGTGTCCAAAATTAAATTTCCTTTCCAGAAGGTAGTTTTCACAAGAGATATTGCTAAGGTTAGTTGAGAAGACAAGTCAACAATATGTTCTTCTTGCATTTGTAGATTTTTTTCCTACAATAATTAGTTTTGATCTTTAAATGTTTAAGGGAACTTATGATGTTTTTGCATTAGTGATCAATTTTTTGAGCAGTGGTTAGTAGCCAAAATATGTAACTATTGGCTTGTTTGAAGCGATAGACACTATTGGTCAAGCATTAGTTAGAAGTGTAATAGAGTTATTAAACAAATATGGTTTAAAGAAAAAGATCATTGCTTATGTCAAAAATGAGGGGTCAAATCTCAATGCAATGATTACTACATTGCAAGTTGTTGTAAACTGTGGATCTATTGGTTTAGAAGAGAATTGTTAAAGCATTTGCTTTGGGCACGCCTTTTCAAAAGCACGTCAATATGGCACTATAGAAGAAAAAATGTGTACAAATCTAAAGTATGTTTCTATTAAGTGTATTCAAACAAATCCACAAAAGTGCATCATTTGGCTTAAAAAATCTAGAAAGGGAAGGCAAGAATGGAACAAGGCTTGTCTTGAGACTAACATTCACCCTAAAAAATTGAACACCATGATGAAAACCAAGTAGTCCTTTTTGTTTCATTATTATTTCAACAATTTACATTTTTTAAAGTTTTGAATTATACAAAATAACTAATCTTTTATGTTATTGGTTGTGTTGTAGGTTTGCTAGTAAGGTCATTATGTTTCAAGAGGCCTAACAATTTCATTCTACCATTGTATTCTATTATATCAAACATATTAATGTGAAAGTCACTGGTTGAGTGCTCCACCTCTAACTTGGCAAAATTTTCAAATTATAGTGGATTGTCTTTCTTTATTTGTTTCTGCTTATGTTTTTAACCAATCTCGTGGACATTGGCTCCTCAATGATGCTTTAGACTCTGCTATTTCCATGAGTTTGAAATTGAAAGAGGAAAACAAAATTATTCCTTCATTTGAAAGCCTAATGGAAGTTGATTCCATTATTTTTTATGAGTTATCTTTGCTGGCCTTTAACATTAGAAGGGAGATAATCAATGTGTTAGATTCTTTCTTTTCATTCTTGAAGAAGTATGATCTATTTAATATTAAACCTTAGGTTTAAGAGTTTTTGTAAAGTATCTTCATTTGTTGAAAGGGAACAAGGTGTTGCTTTTGTTGAGGAATATGATAAAAACTCCTTGTATCCTATGCTGGTGAAATGCTATGAACATTTGCATCCTTTGGTAAAGTTAGATAGGACTTGTGCTGACCAAGATATTTTTGAGCAGGATTGAAATTTGGATATTTTTTAGCAAATTGCAAGCACAAGTGAACCATCAAAAGAGCTTGTGAAGAAGTTGTTGGTTTTCAAGAAATATCAATTGGGTGTTAAGGACATCAAATGTCCTCTTTAGTGGTGACAAAAACATGAAGCAATGTTTCCTATAGTTGGATTTTTAGCCCCAATAGATTTTGGGTGTTGCTGGATTTCAAATTGAAATAAAAATATTTTTTTCTTTGGTTGGAATACTTACCAACCTTAGGAGATGTCGTTTGCAAATTGAAAATTTAAAGAAGTTGATATTTGTCAACAAAAATTGGCCTAGTGATCCTAGAATAGGTTATAAGTTTCCATCTAACTTAATGGAATTCCTTGAAAAAGATGTAGATCTAAAAAAAAGTTAGAAAAATTTGAAGGTGAATTTGAAAGGGATGAAGTTGTTGAATTGTAAAACTTCAATAAGTAAAACATTATTTAGTGTTGAAAAGTTGTTTGTAATAATGTTTGTAGTTTTTTATTAGTAAGAAAAATAATAACATTGAGATTTTAAAAAATTATTTTAGTTTTCTGGAATTTTAAAAATAATAACCAATTAATAAGTAATACCTGGTTTGTGAGAACCGGCAAAGGAGTCAGCATATGGAAGTGGCTTTGAGAAGTGCATCTGAGGACCGCTTTACACTAGGAGTCAGGGCCAATGTTCAGCCCAAATCCAGCATTCCTATTGGTGCAAAAGTTGAAATCAGCCCCAAGGGCTTTACACAAGGAGTCAAGGCTGAAATGGGAAAAAAAAAATTCAATCTGCCCCAAGTACTAATAAATGCTGAACTTTATGGTCTTGTAGTGGCTCCAAGGCTGGAAAAAGGATACAATCAAATTTGGGAGGCCAATTGGCAACCCTTGGGGCCAATTTTCCAGCATTTATTAATATCCTGACATCAATGTTGTAGTATTTATTAGTAACTTGGGGCCAATTTGCAACCCAAAAATGCTCAAAGTTGGCCCCAAGTTTTTTTGGCTCTGACTCCTAATGTAAAGTTGGGCCTAAGTTTCACCAAATTTGAAGTAAGCACACCTTCTTCTTCTTGTTACATATTGGAGAGAGACCCAACAGGCCTTTTGTCTAATCTTGCAAATTCAGTGATTAGTTGTCATTTAGTTCAAAATTGGTGGGAGAAAACTACTTACTGGGATGAAGATTGACACCACCCCTCTCCCAAATCATCATTCACAGAGAGGAGAGAGTCTTCTCACCTCAAGGATTGAAACAAAAGTTAAAGGTTCTAGTTTCTTCCAGTATTGTCAGTGTCAGCAAAAGTTGCAGAATGGAGAACATGCAGAATGGAGCAAGTTTGTAAGTTTGTAACAGAGCTAGACAAGCAATTAGTTAGCCTGACAACCAAGGCCTGTAGTACTTGGACAACATTGAAATAGGATATCCTATTTTACGGATGTTGCACACCCTGTGTGATGATGGTAGGGGCATGGATGGGCATAGAGCCCTTTCTCCTCATCATCTTCTTCTGCACTTACTACCGAGTGTCTGTTTTGGGGCTCTTGCAACTGACACATACTTGTAAGAAACCCTTCTTGACAGACTGCAATGATGTCTAGTTGCAGTTAAAAGATACACAAAATAGTCAAGTGCTTCCAAACCTGACTTTCTTCCCTGGAAAGAAAGACAGTATGAAGAACTCTTAACATCTTTCCATAGACTGCATATTATTGGGTAACCGACAACTCATAAGCTAATACAAAACTGATGGTGATAATACATCTCAATTTATAATTATATAATTACATGTATATAGTGTCCATATATCTCTGTTTGTGGAATCCGAATGCTTGATCTAATGTGGAAGCATTACACTCTAAATTACCACTAATTACACCACAAGTCTTAGCAGTGATCAAATTGCAAGGACACTAAAGTTATCCCTAAAGTCAGGCGATTAGGGGGCGAGAACGGCCAATTTTGGCACAATAGGGCGATCAAATGCTTAACTGGGAATGGAATTTTACAAAACGAAATAACTGGGACTCAAACTAGTTTTTCCACTAATTTTGGTGGTAAACTGAGTTTCATCCCGTCTTTCCTTTTCCCTGAGCGCCTTCACTGCTGCCACATGTATTTCCACTGCTCCTACCTGTACAACTATTATGATTACTCTCCAACCATGTGCATTAACTGCTCAGTTTCAGCATTTCATACTGAGATTTAATAAAATTTTGGTTACTTTGTGGATACCACTCAAAGAGGGGATAGGGGGTGACAGCAAAGAGAATAGGGGGTGAAAGAGAGGGTGACTTTACAGATAACTTTACTGTGTACAATGAGTTCAGACTGTTGCTAACTTGTTTTGTTCCTTTCTCTGCTGTGATGCAACTAGTCCATCAGAGGTAAGCACTTGGTATGATTTTGTTGTTTCCACATTTTGGCTTGATCACATATATTTTTAGTACTTAATTTGCTTGTGCCTAGCTTATTTATTTTGGCTATTCAATTGCTGTTCATTAGAATCAACACTTTATTGGTGTTTAAGAATTTTCAGAAGCAAATCAAACTTGGGTTCAACTGCTACTCAACTACATTAATAAAATAGCTTTAATTTTTAATTTGTGGGCATTATTTTGGGGGCTTCACCATTTTTGTATGTGGAAATCTTCCATCTTTTTCTTGCGTCTCTTTTGTTTTTTGTCATGTTGTTGGTGGGCTTTGATGTTTGCCTGTTTTTTTGTCCCTGAATTAGTCTCTCAATCTCTGTCCTGTGCAGTGGCATCCTGTTCATAATCTCTTCTCTAGAACCACAAAGGCTTTTTTTTCATACCTTGGAGTCAGAGAAGCTGAGGAGGCTGAGAGATGTGTAAGGTACTACAGTTGTTAGGCATTGCTGATGAGGAGGAGGCTCAGGAAGCTGTGGATATGCGAGAGATGAAACTTCAGAATTGTGTGTAATTTGGGCATGGGGTCAAAAGCATTTGGAGATAGGAAGCTCAAGGAAGAGGAGTTGGTAGCTGAGCACCCATGTAGCTGAATCGGATCCTCCTGCATTTTCCAAACACAAGTTTCATCTTTTCTGCCATATGTCCAATTTCTAAGCTTTCATCTCGTCCCCTTGGTCTTCTGATTGCTAGTTCTCTTCTTCTGGGAATTTGCATGATTTCCATGCCCTTCTCCCAGATGAGTTTCAGCTGAAAGGAATTTAGAATCAACAACCCACCTGAGATTTTTCTCTCCTTTTTTGGACTCCCAAGGAGTCTTTTTAGAAGTCAGGTTTTGCCACTGACATATCATCTGTAGAGCAAGAAACTGAAATTTCAGTGCACAGGAGGAGTGAGGAACAGCTGACACAGTTCCCTTTTTGTTGGTGCAGAGATTCAAATTGAAGACTCAGCAGGAAGATTGTGCCATTTGGCAAAAAATTCTGGAACAATAGCCAAAAATCAAGCATCTTCATCTTCTCCTCTTGATTATTTTTTTTCACGTGAGCATGGTTTTTGAATTGGGCAGTAGAGAGAAGGGAAATGGCCAGAATGATCACTGGCAATCTCAGAGTCATCTTCTTCCTTGCTGTGTTGATCACTAGTGAACTGGAGTTAGTCCATGGGTATTTTTCACCAGAAAACAGGTATTTGCCTCCAACTCTAGGTTCTACTTCAGTTAGCCCAACATTTGAAATTCAACCTTTTGAGCTGAACGATGGATCCTCTTTTGGCAACAACAGGAATTTCCCAACAAAGGAGGTTTCAGGGATCAAGCAATCTGGTGCAAGATTCGTTCTTCAAAGCAAGACAAGAACAGCAACTCCATATTGTAAGGCGCAATTCCACTTGTTCAAATAACATCATATTCAAAGCCAATAGGTTGCAAAAAAAAGGTTCATCCTCAAGAAGGTTATTGTGACACTGATGCATGTTTGGGTGTTTTTTTTTGGGTCTGATGAGCAGCAGATACTATAAGAAAGTCCCAAGATATAAGCACAAGGCGGCTATTGCTGATCATTCTGCCACCTTCACTGTTGCTTCTGCTGGCAGTCCCAGTGTTTCTATACTGGATTTGCAAAAGTCAGATATGGAGGTGTGCAGACAATACCCAACTGATGCCAATTTGGACAAACCAGGCCACATTGCAACACCACCTGGACACTGAACTCTCCAAATCTCCAAGTAGGTTGTGGTCCTAGCATGCAACAAACAAAAGAGAAAGCATTTTTTGTGTCATGAAATGAGATATGAGTGAGAGAAGCAGAGTTTTAAATCTTGAGCACACTGACCTGTTTTGCAGGGTCGAGCGGCTTTGGCACATGGCTAGGCCAACTCCAAAGCCTGAATGGATGTGGAAGGGGAGGAGAACAAGCATTATTGCCTCCTTGCTCTCTTGCATACTCCTTACTGCAATCTGCAACAGATAATTTCAGCTTCTCAAATTTGCTGGGAGTGGGGAGGCTTGGACACATCTACAAAGCAAAGCTTGACTATGATATCTTTGTCACTGTGAGGAGAGTGGAAGAGGAAGAGAAGATTTCTGGAGTAAATTTTCAGGTACTTACTGTTCACTCACAGCCATGCAAGCTCTACAGCATGTTCCATGAAGCATATGTTATGAACAATAAGACAGGTTTCTGAGAATTCCAAGAAAAAACAGATTCCTTAGCCTCAACTAAGATGTCCAATTTGCATTTTGGGTTTTGAATATATGGCAAAAGCATCAAACAGAGGAGATTTAAGCTCATGTTTTCGTGCTCAAAAATCATTTTTGTGTCAGGTATATTTTTTCATTTAGAAAGAGAAATGGAAGATAATAGAAGAGTTATTCATAATTACTAATGAATGAATGCAACACTGGTCACAAATTTTTGTTTGGCTTGATTTCAATACAGGTGGAGGTTGATTTGATAAGCAAAATACAACACCCAAATTTGATGCCACTTTTAGGCTATTCTTGTGATGGACCTCAGCATCTGCTGGTACATGGGCTAATGCAAAATGGTTCACTTCATGATCAGCTTCATGGTAAATACAACTCCACAAAGTCTTTTGTCTACATTAGGTGAACAGTTTTCTTTCATGATGCATCTACTCAATGTCATTGATAGCTTGCTGTCATGTATTCTGATGATGTGCTCCAACAGATCCTTGTGAATCTTCACTTCTGCCAAAGTTTTCATACGTGGATAACTAATTCTCTGTTTTTCCTGTTTATGTTTTCGCCTCAAATGCTCATTCTGTGACTGTTTGTTCAAAGTACTACTGCTGCCTGTATTCTCATTTCAATTTGCAAAGAGAATCGACTGGGCACAGAATTTGGGTCATTATCTTGTTGGGTCCAAAATCTTCCTAACCTAACCCTGACGTTTTGTGGATATATGAAGGTCCTTCACATGGGTCCATGCTCAATTGGCAGCTTCGCCTCAAAATTGCACTAGAAGCTGCTCGGTAACGATTAATTTATCTTTCTGTCCAACTCTACAGACCAAAGCATAGTCGGGTTTAGGGTTTACCTTGAATGGAACAGACAAATCATGAAATATTCAGTCTAGAATTCTGTGAAAAGCATAATTTTATGTTTTCATCTTGGTCATTAATAGCACCAGTTGTTATTACTTTTTTTGTGCTTTTAGGCATACACACATTTGTAGCCATCCTTCTACATTGTTCCTTGTTCAATGTGGGATGTTGCTGCAATGACAGAGGGCTGGAGCACCTGCATGAGCATTCTAAGGTTCCAATCATCCATGGAAACTTCAAAGCCTCCAACATTCTTCTTGGCTCCCAATTTAATGCAAAGGTTATTTGAGCACAACCAACCCCAAACTTACTGTCCTGTATTGCTGCTTAGAGTTGCAATAGGGTCTTCTTGCTGTACCACTTTCTGTTGCATTTGTTTAAAATGGTTCTGATGCTTTGAGTACTTGCCCACATTTCATTGATACCTTGTGAAGCTCAGGATTTCAGCTGAATCCTTGACCCAGAATGTGTCCTTTCCACCAGTGTAAAAAGTGAAAGTAGATACTAGAGATAGGACTAGTGCTACTTTGTTATCTTTACCAAATAGATTGTGATTGGAACCCAAGATGCTCAAAATATATATGACCCAAAGGAAAGAAAATAAAAATTCAATCTGTAATTTTAATTCCACTGTAGTTATCATGTTGTTGTTCCAGGTGTCAGATTTTGGATTTAAGTTGGCTGCACCAGAATCAAGCTTGCTTGATGAAAATAGAAAGCAAGTACCAGGTGCATGTGGCTACATGGCTCCAGAGTACTTGATGGATGGTAATCATTCCCACCACTTTCAAGACTGCATACAAGATTATGTTCTGCTGATGAGTAGGGACACCTTCCATGCACAAAAGTTTGATGAGGATTTTTGACACCCATCACATTGCATTTGTTTTTGGGGAGAAAAAAGATCCATTGTGTCTTGGAGCGGCTCTCTGTCAATAAAATGCATCAAAGCTTCAAGGACAATTTCTGACATTGCCATATTTAGACATTACATTTCCAGCAAGTTGCAAAACTAGAGCAGGGTTCTTAGAACTTTCAACTTTCCTCTTTGACATATGGCCAAAAGTTGACTAATTTTTCTTGTGTATGATCCCCAGTGTGGGTACATCACAAAATTGAAAACAAACAGCCTGGTTGTTGTGCAGGGACATTGACAGAGAAGAGTGATGTCTATGGCTTTGGAGTGGTCTTACTGGAGCTTCTGACAGGCAGACCACCTGTAGACTCAACAAAAGCTCAAGGATCTCAGTGCCTTGTTACATGGGTACATACTACATACACATAATGTAACTATGAAGTGATGTTTATACAGCCTGATAAATACCAGGTACACACTAAGGTACAAACCTTGATGCCTGCATACGCTAACATTCTAGGCTCAGCAAATATAGCAGAACAAAGCCATTATATACAGATACATAGAAAAGACCCTTCACTGTTGGGCTGTAGTAATCTGCAAAGACCAACCTTTCTTTAGTTAATTTTCTTCATACTTTTGAGTAGTTATCGCTTGCTGTTAATCATATAAGCAGTGTTTTGCTGGCAGGCAACCCAGTTCCTAACAGACAGAAAGAAAACATTGGAGATCATTGACCCTTATCTAAGGGAAACTGTCAACTTCAAGCATCTTTACCAGGTGAAGTATCATCAAGAACAGCATTCAACTCTTGTTTGTTTACCACATTTGAGGCTCAACTAACATGGTTCTTGATTTCAATGTAGGTTGCTGCAGTGACAGTGTTATGTGTGCAATCAGAAGCAAGCTACAGGCCTCTCATTGCAGATGTTGTTCAGTCTCTAGTTCCCTTGGTTCCTCAAGAGCTAGGAGGGGCCTTACGACGAGACCCAGAATATAGCACCTAGAACTCTAAGCAAGCAATTCAATTCAACAGAAACTTGCTCAGTTAAGCTTCAACATAGTGAACAATCAAAATACAGAAAACAGAGTTCAACTTTCCAAAAACTTCATGACAGACAGGGAAATTACAAAGTCAATGAGATTTGACACATTTTCGTAGACAAATATAGCTAATAGAAATTCTAGGCTCAAGAAGACCTGCAGATTTTATTTTAAGCATCTCTTCAGATTTTGTAGAGATTCAGATGTGCAACTCACCTTGCCTCCAATACAAGCAGCTTGCTAATTAGTGGAAGCTTATTTGGTTCATCAATTTGAACACAGAACACTGAATAAATCAAAGCTGGAGCCAGTTCTGATAACTTCACCCAATTTCTCAAACTCTGCTTGTGGCACGTTATATCATCACCCTAACAATGTTCTCTAGGCAGCATCAGCAGCAGCATCTGACCTACTTACCTGCTTTGATCATAAACCTAGGCATATGATGTACTGAGAATTTCTCTCATTTCCTCAGACAAAACAAATACATCAATTTCCTGCAGCATAGCACATTGTGACAATACAAAAACGCCCGTCACTCTGCTGCATCCCAAATATCTCATCACCAATTACCAACTAAAACCCACTTGCCTGCTTCTGTAGAGGCATATGATGCACTCAATTTTCTTGATCTCAATTCACCAGAGAAAAAATATATATCAGCTTTCCTGCAGCATAAATCTCTTTGTGACAAAACAGAACCCCCAGAACACTATTGCATCCCAAATCTCTCATTACCCATTATCAAGACAGTAGACACAATTAGCACATATTTTCAAATCTTGAGTGCATAGATCCATAGGAATAAGTAAATTAGCACATTTCAAAGAAGCTTGAATAAGAACATCTACCCCATCAGTGACATAGGCCACAGGAAGTGGTAAAGACTTGCTGAACCCTAAACATACAGTCCCTGCTTATAAGGAACTGAAGGTTTGTGAGACACTTGATGAGCACCTGAACATGCATGCCAGCCCCCTTGAGTAGAGGAGTCTGAAAGTACAGTCCCTCAGTGAAGGGATCTGAAAGTTTTCTTGGAAAGACTCTGAAAAGATTGAGAGCACCTGACACTAGCACTACAGTCTTCCTTGGGCAGAGCGATCTGAAAGACTCTAAAGTAAGGCAGATCCTAACAATCTTCAGAAGCAGAAGATATGTTTGTTTCTTTGGAACATATTCACAACCATTATGAATGGAGGCTGGGGGGCAGAGTGTGAAGAGAAACTGTTGATAACCTTATCGAAACCTTGCTACATTCTGCCCAGGAGTTGGTTTTGTTGTATGTGGTTTCCTCCTCTTTGATTCACGGCTAGTTGGCGATCTGGGCGCTGCACCCCTTGCTGGCGGAGCACCTGGAGCTGTCACCACTAGAGATGATGCTTTTGTTTTCACTTGAGTTTTTACAGAACTTTCAGCAGAGACCTCAACGTGTTTATCAGACTCGTTGACACCGAGCTCCAAGACGATTTCCTCTCTTGTACTCTGTTCTTGAATCTTGGCCCTGCTGCTGACAGTCGTCGTAATTTCCGAAGGCTTGGGTGCGGCAGAAACGGTCTCAGTCACCGTCAATGTGTATTGTTCTGAGGACTGTACTTGCTCTGAGGATGAAACGGCAGCCGACTCCTCCACCAGTGAAGGGCATGGCAGCAATGGCTTCTTCCGACTTTTTCGCTGCTTGGGCCTCTTGTGTCCCTCACCACCCTCGTCGCCATTCCCCCTCGGTTGCTGTAGGAAGAAACGATTAGAAATGTCAGACTTGAACAATGTTCTAGGACAATTGCTACAAAAAAGAGTTCAGTCTGCATCTTCATCGATCTATATTTGATCAGAGACAGACATATCTGAAACCAAGAGATGCGAATATAAACTTAGAAATAGTGAAAAACAAGTCTCGAAGGGAAAAAGAAAGCCAATTTGGGATAACAAGCAAGATGAAGAAACAAAAGAAGAAAACCCGCATCACCCTAATAGAAAAAAAAAACCGAGCTCCAAAGATCATGCAAGAAAAGAGCGGAAACGGAACATACATTGAGTGGGCTCAGAATCGAAGTGATATCCTGCAACGGCACCCGAGGATATCCCACAGGCAACGGACTCCTCTGCTGCAGCGGCTCCACAATGTTATTAGCGGGAAAGAAGAAAAAGTTCTCCTTATCCTGCGCAATGAACTTGCTTAAGTGCCGAGTCTGCCTACTGGCCTCCGCAGGCCTTCTCCAAGCCAACCCACCACCACCACCTCCTTTCCCATCAGAGGATGGCTCCCCATCTCCACTCATCGTTGGAAAACACAGAAGAAGAAAATGACTTCTAGTCCCACCCACCTTCTTGAAGCTTCTTCTTTCTCACACACTCACACGTCTCCTCTCACCTCCCTCGCCTCACATACATACACACATACACAGTTTCTGCTCTTTCTCTGCTTTCAAACCCTAATGCCAAGAACACCAAAACACATACGTGAATAGTAGTAGCTCAGGAAAGCTCAAGATACCAACTCTCAAGCTTCACAGGCGCAGTTTGGAAAACCGAAAAACCAAACAACTAGAGAGTCAAAAATCCAAGCAAATGGAAACAAATCGACCACAGAGGCTGGAGACTGTGAGAGCTCTGCAGATCGCTGCCGAAAACAAATGCGTGGAATTCGATTTTGAATTGCAGTGGAGCGCGCGCGGGGGCCGTTCGTGGAGGCGGACTTGCATGCCTTTTTCTTTTTTTTTCCTTTTTTTTTTCTGGCTATATATCTGGGGGGTTTTTTTTTTTTTCCTGAATCCTTTCCAATTTTGTAGTTTCAAAAGTTTGGCAATTTTTTTGGAATGCACATTATTTTTTTCTCCAAAAAATTCCGATTTTTTTTGTCGCCACAGTGCGAAAATTGTTTCGCCTAGAAAAAAAAAAAGCTGGGCTATATAGATCCAAAAAAGTGGTAATAGAATTAAAAGGGCTAAAATCAAGTGGTTATTGAGATTTTCAATACCCAGAATTCGACCGAAAATAAAGAAAAAGCGCCAGATTTTTATACATGTATCAAGGATCAATGAGGTAGCCAAAAATATAGAAGGATTTTTGAAATTTTTTGCTTTCATATTTACTTTATAGCCAAATTTGGCTAAATCCTCGTATGGGTGATCGCCATTTTCACTCAAAATGAAACATTGAAGTGGAGACGCGCTCGTCCGAGGTTACGTTGGGTTAAACTTGGAGAAAGGCCGTGTAATAAATCGAGGTGGTAAGAAATGCAGAGCTTGCGTGGGTGAAAGAAGGTGAAACAGGGTAAAAAAAGGTCTCCCCGGAAATTGCGAGGCGGGTGCAGTGACTTGGTTGGATTTGAATTTGAAATGTAAGCGCGCCCAACGGTCGCTTCGCTGCCGGTTACCCCGTTGCCGGTCACCACCCGCGCCTCACCGGCGCGGAAAGACGCGCGGCTCTGCAGTCTTGACTCCGGGACTGCTTTTCTTTTCTTTTCTCGATGCTTTTACCCGGTCCGGGTACGTGGAAGTGGGTATCTTCACTGGTATCTAGGAACCTATCCATACGACTTGACGAAAATAACCCCCGTGTTCCGTGGGCCAGTAGGTACTGCACCAAACACCCTCCGGGTATCAGGGCACTTCATCGGGTTCATGATCGTGGTTCTCAAAAAATCCATACCCGGTTCTGATACACAATCATGGTTATTGAAAAAAAAATTTCAAATACCTGCTTGCGATATACAATCACGGCTCTCTTTTTTTTTAACGTCAAATCACTGCCCGGAAGGTTATATGCTCTCTCATGAAACCCGGCGGTTCTGTGAGGGTTTTGAAGTAACTGCAACTCGTTGGTTCTTTGATTCTCTGATTTTCTTTTTTCCAAATACCTGACACCTTTTGTGGTTCTTTGTTTTTGATTTTTTTTCAAATACCTGGAATGGACGATTTTTTGATTTTGATTAAAAAAAAAATGAACCACTGGTAAATTGACCCCGACATTGTGATCACGGTAAAACCCCCAAAACCCATTTTTATTGCCAGATTAGGCCCCCAAAAATTATAGATTTGGACTAGGGACCCTGCTTTAGTTTGTCGAGATTATTTTTATAAGTAGGAAAAGTTTTAATTCACACCTTTTTTGGTTAAATTCACACCCTTTCACAAGAGCCCTTGGTTGTGGTCAAGAAACACGGCAGACCTGCAGGCTCTAAGAACAAGACAAGCATGACCAGAGACAAGTCTCACTTTGAATACGTGGAAGGACGCAAGTGTGGGGTCTGTGGTCAATCAGAGCACAACTCGAGAACTTGCCCCTAGAAATAATTGAACTGATAAAGGAACATACTCTTAAAGTTTAATTTGCATAAAATTGGACGCGCTAAAGTTGTGAATTTAACCAAAAAAAGGTGTGAATTTAAATATTGCCTATATTTAGAATATTTATAAGCAATTTAAATGGGTTTTTGGGTTTTGATCCCAATGTGGGGGTCAATTCGCCTTGGCCCTCAACAACAAATTGTTGAATAGTTAATTAAATTTCAAATCTTAACCTCAGCAGTTGAATTTTTAATTCTGAAGTTTATGCCACATAATATTTATATAAAATAATAAACATGAGTTTGCTCTCTTTATGAGACAGTCTAATTGTGTTTAGAGTTTCACATCTTTCATTCCTAGAAGTGAAGTTCAAACCCAACAGCCGAAATGTTTCAGAATTTGATTTTGTTAATAATTATTGAAATTTCGACACAAGTAAGAAATATTTTTTTCAAAATTTTGGCAAAATAAGAAATAATTTAACTTATGCTAAAACTGTTCATGTATTATGGTATTTTTTTAAAAATCAAAGAATCACCCAACACTTGGTAAGAATGTTCTTTTTGGGTGGGAGGGATGCGAGGGGGAATCTTCTCCAAAAGAGAAATTTTAAAATTGAAAATAAAGCAATTTTGGAGGTTTTCAATTGCCCAAAATGAGAAAAAAATAGTAAAAATTGTTAGATTTCTATGGTTGGTTTTCAAGGTGTAACCAAAAATATAGAAAAGATGATTAAAGATTTGAATTTCATATTTGGTTTATAGCCAATTTTCCTAGGGATGAGGCCACTTTTGCAACCTCTTCCTATGAATGATAGGTAGGTAGTCAATTTAGCTACAGATTAAAAAAAACCAAAAAAAAAAAAACATTTGCTAGGTATAATATCACCCTACCATGCCCAATCTTGCCATAATATGATTTGAGGCAAATCCGTGTACTTGCTATAATATGATTTAAGGCATATTAGTCTATGGCGAGCACTAAACCAGGGTAAGAAATTAACTGGGCTTAACACAAATGTAGTACAATGCCTATAAAAAAAATTGATATTTAATTTTTTTTTATTCTACCTGAATTGTGATGCACACTTTAATTATCTTTCTTGCATCACTATTTGATGAAAAGAGTTATAGTGTAATGGTTAAAATTGCCTCTTTCAGTCCAAGGTTCAAAATTTTCCTTCAATTTTTTTTTTTTCCACAAATGATGAGAAAATATTTGTGATCTTTAGACAACTTCCTTGGGAGAAGGGGACTTAATTAAGTTTCTTCAACTTCTTTGGGAGAAGGAGACTTGCAACTTCTCCAAAACAAATGAGCCTAAATTCTTAAGGAAATGTTGTTGTCCAAGGAAATACCTATGGGCAGTTCAAAACATGGTTCCTCAAGACAAATGTACCCAAGTTCTTTAAGGAAACATGGATTGTTGAAAAACTTGAGATGCTTCCCTTGAAAATTCAGGCCCATTTGTTCTAGATAATCATGTTCCCCAAGGAACTTGGCTCATTTGCCTCAAGTACTTTACCCTAAGGTGACTTTCATCATTAAATAATCCCAAAAGTAGCAAAATGAAAATGTGTAGAAATATCAAATTTTCCATGTTGAAAATCATCATAATTATCATAGGCTACACCCCCAATAATATCATTGTAGATGATGGAAAAATACATAATTTCAAAGTTAAAAAATGAATTTATTTTTTGAAAAAAAAAATTGTTTTTGTCAATGTGGAAATTGACCCTAAACTGTGATAACCATGTTTCCCTAAGAACTCGAACTCATTTGTCACAAGAAATCATGATTCTCAAGGAAAATGGCATGTTCCTTCTCTTTGAAAAAGTTGAAGAAACTTGGTTAAGTCCTCTTTTCCTATGGAAGTTGTAAATGCCTATTTTGTGAAGGGAACTTTGTTTGATGAAGTTGTCCAAAGGTTTTTTTTTTTCATTTGTATGTAGAAAACAACAAGAAGTTGAAAAATAGAATTGAACCTTTGACCTTTGGGTTAGGAGACCATTCTAATCATTGCATTATAATTGTTTTTAAAAATAAAAATGGTGATGCAATAAAGATAATTAAAACATTTGTCACAATTTAGGTATAAAAAAAAGTTTGAAAATAAATTTTCTAACATGCATTGGCTTGCATGTGTGTCATGCCCAATGCCAAATTTAAATTTGTTGCTCTTGTTGAATGCTTGCCCAATAGCCATACCAATCTTGTCTTAGTATGATTTGCCTAAACAATGTTTATTCATGTTGGTTAGATATGGGCTAGGTAATTGGCTAGAGACTATGAAGTGCCAAGGCTATTACCAAAAAAACAACAGCTTCAAATTGATTACGAAGCATGAAAAACAACTTTGTAAAAAAAAATCAAGTATGGGAACCCATCCAACAAAAGTACAAGGTAAATGAAAACACAAGTAGATAGAACCCAAAGAAAAAAAATCAAATGATCAAAAAA